>RRZU010652856.1_pt1 | contig 54456 bp, 48 predicted proteins | sample 2165561 | NCBI WGS metagenome assembly RRZU01 (sample SAMN10456909, study PRJNA506462) | wastewater metagenome | isolation source: wastewater sludge | place: USA: Moscow, Idaho
CAACATTCGATACTTTCTCACACGCTATGACGGCGATTTGGTTGCGGATCGATTACGCGGCGATTGGCTCAAGATCTTGGGCAAAAATCAGCAATGGACACTTTTTGAAACTGAATATCCTCTGTCAGTGAATAGAGATACTGAGCTCTTGTGCTATTACTATCAGAACCGCCTGAATGCGAAAGATAATTCAGTGCTGTCGGAAGTACGGTCATTGTGGTTTACGCCGACCAGTCAGCCCGAAAGCTGCACACAAGTTTTTCGAACGTTAATCTACAGCGGACAGATTACGCTGGAAGATATCTGGACCCGAATTCGGCTCGCTCTGGAAGAGGGTCAAACTGGCGTGGCTACGCACATTAATCGTTATTTGCCTAACAGCGAATCGTTAAACAGCGCTGACTTGAATAATGCAGCCAAGAATCCGTTGCGTTATCTGGATACTTTAAAAAACAAAATTAAATCGCGCAGTGACCGCGAAATTGCTTTGTTTGCGCTATTGCGTCTGCTGCGCAATGATACCAATCAAGCCTATGTGCAGTGGTTAAAGATCAAAAACCAGCTCACTCCATTTGATCGTTCCTTCTTCCTTGGAAGGCTCGGATACCGCGCAGCAATGCGGCATGATCCACGTGCTTTGGATTGGTTCCGGGAAGCTCAGAATGCACCACAAATCTACCCGCCTTCGGATATCGTGCTTGCCTGGCAAGTACGCGCAGCTTTGCGGGTCACTCACTGGGATGAGGTGCTGAAAACTATCGAAAAAATGTCACTCACCGAGCAGCAGATTGATACTTGGCGCTACTGGAAAGCGCGCGCGTTAATCGCTAAGGGCCGAATGCTGGATGCAAATAATATTTTAATACCGCTCAGCGATGAGCACAGTTTTTATGGCCAATTGGCACGGGAGGAGCTGGGCACCACACTCAGCATCGCAGGCAAAACTTATCGCGCAAACGCTAACGAGGTATCCGCAATGGAACGTAGATCCGGCATACAGCGAACACTGGCTTTTGCGCGCATGAATTTACGCACTGAGGCATTTCGTGAATGGAGTTGGACCGTTCGGCAATTTTCCGATATGGAATTACTGGCTGCATCGGAAGTAGCGCGCCGTCAAGGTATGTATGACCGCGCGATCAATACTGCGAATAGAACGGTAACGCAACATGATTTTAGTTTGCGTTTTTTATCTCCACATCGGGAAGCACTGAAAAATGTATTGCGACGGCATGAGCTGGATGAAGCTTGGGTGTATGGTTTAATCCGACAGGAAAGCCGCTTTATCGCAGATATTAAATCCCATGCGGGGGCAACAGGCTTGATGCAATTGATGCCAGCCACGGCCGAATGGGTTGCCAAGCAATTGGGAATTCCAAATTTCCGACAGAATCTCGTAGTGGATGTGAATACTAACTTACAATTAGGCACTTATTATCTTAAGCACGTGCTGAGCACGCTGGATAATCAACCGCTGTTGGCTTCAGCTGCCTACAATGCCGGGCCGGGTCGCGCCAGACGCTGGCGCGACGACACTAGAATGTTGGAAGGCGCCATCTATGCAGAAACAATTCCTTTTAATGAGACTCGGGATTACGTTAAGAAGGTTTTGAAGAATTCGATGTATTACGCCAAAGTGCTCGATCATGGGGATAATTCACCAACACTTAAGGAGCGCCTAGGAATTGTGCGGGCGAAATAATCATTGAAAACGTACCTCGTAGGCGGCTCGGTACGCGATGAACTGCTCGGATTACCGGTCAAGGATCATGATTATGTGGTAGTAGGTGCTGCACCGGAGGAAATGGAGCGATTAGGCTATCGTCCAGTGGGCAAGGACTTTCCGGTTTTCTTGCATCCGCAGACAAATGAGCAATACGCACTAGCCCGGACTGAACGAAAAATTTCACTCGGATATAAAGGATTCGAAGTATTTACTTCCCCCCAGGTTACCTTACAGGAAGATCTGGCACGTCGGGACCTCACCATCAACTCGATTGCAAAAGACGCAGACGGCAATATCATCGACCCTTTTAATGGTGTCGCTGATCTGGAAGCTGGTATTTTACGCCATATCAGTCCGGCATTTGCGGAAGATCCGGTACGTATTCTCAGAGCTGCCCGCTTTGCAGCGCGCTTCGGTTTCCGCATTGCGCCGGAAACAATGACACTAATGAATGATATGGTACACAACGGCGAAGTCGATGCACTGGTACCGGAGCGTGTCTGGCAGGAGCTCGCGCGCGGATTGATGGAGAGGACCCCCTCCAGAATGTTTTATATACTGAAGGAATGCGGTGCCTTGGCACGGATTATTCCCGAAGTGAACGTGTTGTTCGGCGTTCCGCAACCCGAGCATGTACATCCTGAAATCGATACCGGTGTGCATATTATGATGGCAATTGATTATGCCGCCGCTCAAAACTATTCGTTACCGGTACGCTTTGCCGCGCTGACCCATGATTTGGGCAAAGGCACTACATCGCCCGAAGAATGGCCGCGCCATATAGGCCATGAAGCACGCAGCATCGAATTGACAAAGAATTTATGTGAACGCATCAGAGTTCCTAAAGAGTCACGTGACCTCGCGTTGCTGGTTGCCCGTTATCACGGCGATGTACACCGGGCAGAAGAACTTAAACCATCCACCATGGCAAATATGCTGCAAGTGGTCGATGCTTACCGTAAACCAAGGCGATTTGAGGAATTTTTGCAAGCTTGTGCATGCGATTTTCATGGCCGCCCGGGCTATGCAATCAGGCCCTATGTGCAGGCAGATCGATTTCGAAAAGCATTTCTTGCGGCAAAAAAAGTGGATGCCGGTGCAATTGCCGCAAAACTCAAGCAAAATTCACCTGAATCCACTGCATTGCCTAGCGCTATTAACACCAAAGTGCGTACAGCGCGTATTGCCAGAATAAAAGCTGAACTGATTTAGCTAAAGTACATAAGTTTTAGTTGCGGCGCTTCATTTACTGTTGCCGTGTATCATCACTTGCAGCTTCGTCAACTTGCCAATACAGTCTATCAAGTGTAGTCGGCACAGCGCCAACTCCTGCAGCGTATAATTTTTACATGAACTACTGCAAGGTTGCGACATGGCATGTATCTGAATCTTAAGAATTTTCGAAAAATAACCAATAACTGCGATTATCACGAAATCAACTCCAGCAAAAATATCACCGTACTTATCCTCATTCTTTTACTTTAGCTATTTCAGTGACTTCACACTGAATTCGTTTAGGATCGTGCATTGTATCGCTCCAAGCAAGTGAGCGGTAGTTAAAGCCATTTTCGATTGCTGGCTTGATAATATCAAAGTAAGGCGATATATCGAAATCCCTTGGAGTAAACAAACTGTGATGACGGATATGGTAAATATCTGCGTAACAATCAGCGCGCGCGGGATCATCTGACCAAGTGCGCTGAATCTCCGGCAGAATTGGATAACGCACCGATTCGAAGGCTTGTGCAATTAGAGTGGAACAAATTGCCCGTGTCGGGTCGTTACTTCCCAATGCCAGCATGCGCCTGCGGAATCGTGTAGGAACCGGGATCGTTGGGAGTAGATAGCGCAAGAGATCAAAAATATGCTTAAGGTCATAATGATGTCCGATGCGTGCAACTGCATAATCGACAACGCGTTTGCGATCATCATTACTCAAACCGACAGGACGGCAGATGCGAGTATGCATTTGCGCATAATGCGCCAGTGTAATAGCGCGCACACCCTCTTTCAGATCGGCCTCGATCAGCACTCGGGGGAGTTCCCAGGGAGCGCCATGCGGAAGTACATTGCCGATGTAAAGTGCTGCATGTGACCAAGTGGATTGCGTCAGATATTTGATAGCGACACTGACGCGTGTATTTCCCTCTACCAATAGCACATCGCCGGGCTGCAAGGTAGCAGCAAGATTTTCCTGACTGATTGTTGCAACCTGAATGCTTTGTCGTACCTGCTTGGTTAAAAAACGGGCCAATCCACGCCCCATGATTTCAGTCACTTGCCCCATGAATTTTTCCTATGATGGCGTAATTATCGCTATATAAATGTCCTGTAATTAAACCTCTCTCCATTATATGTATCTACAATACGTTTTGTGATTAAAAAATTCGCTTAAAATTATGAATGAGCATGCTTCTTATTTGCTGGGATTAGTAATCTCCGGTGTGGTTGTTACTATGTGTGTAATATTGCATTATGAAACATTGCGTTTTTTAAGTCGTACGATTGGTGTGCACGTGCATAAACGCGTCGGAGTGCTGATCGTCATGCTGGGTTTGTTGGTGGCGCACGTACTCGAAATTATGATTTTTGCTTTAGGCTATATGCTGATGCATCATAGCCCCGATATGGGGCACATTACCGGCATGAATGAAGGCAATTTATTTGATTTTATTTATTATTCATCGGTTGTATACACAACCGTCGGATTCGGTGACTTATTACCCGTTGGTGCGATCCGCATGCTGAGTGCTGCTGAAGGTTTAGCAGGCCTTGCCATGATAACCTGGTCAGCTTCTTTCACTTTCTTAGCGATGCAGCGACTATGGCCGCATCTGTTATCTCAATCAAAAAAGGATTCAAAAGATTAGATCTTGATCTGGCGTCTTTTTTTCATTACAACACAAATAAAAAATTAAACTTGCTCGACAGATGTTATCGTTTAGCGCGTACATTACGTACTATAAGGTATAGAAAATCCAACAATTTCTGCTCGGAATGATTCACTAAAGGCAAAAAATTCTTTTTAATTATGATCTTGTGCGCTTATTCTGAATCGACTATATACGATAGTAATTAACTACGTAACTTGTCTAGAAAAAGTATTGGACTAAGAATGATATTATTTCGCTATAAAATGAACAGTTGGAGAAATCATGCCCCACTCAGAACCTGAATCCGGTTTGAATTTTAATTTCATCATGCCAATCGCATTATTGGCGGTATTACTAGTTGTACCTTTCTCAATCAATGCATTGTTGCACCTGCTATCGGCTCAGAGGGGAGTTAATCCGGTGATTATGAAATTACCGGTCGATAGTGCGGCAATTACGATTCCGCCAACAGTCAAACAATATGAAGGCTTTGAAGTAATTCTCAATTTGGAAACGAAGCATCTTGCCAGATTTTTGAACGAAATTGTTGCCACAGCTTCCGAGGGCACTTCGATACAGGGAATTAGCGGTGCTGTGTCCTCCAACATGAAGGCAGAAATTGCCGGAGCAACGTTCGAAATTGATCGGCAGGGACCGCAAGATCCGATTTCAGACTATGGTGGCGCAGCAAAATGGCGCTGGTGGGTGACGCCGGATTCTTCGGGTGAGCACGTATTAAAATTCCAGTTGCACTTATTGGCACAAAATAGTGTACAAACAAAAAACACAATACTTGGCCTTGCCGAGGCAAACTTTTCTGTTCGGGCAAATCCAATCGAATGGGTCAAACGAAACATGATTTGGGTAGTTTTACTGCTATCAATTTCGATAGCGATTATGTATGGATTGCGGCGACGTTACTCGCAATAATTGCAATTTTTTATTTGCGATCAATATAACTGAAAATCGGTTAAAGATTCTTATCTAACCACTTGAAAAAAATCAAATGAACCTTATATCAGCATCGAAAGTGTATTTTCTGTAACTGTTAAACCGCCGCTTCAATTGGTTAGCAATGTGGGATTGAACGAGGCGTTGATATTGAACTTGCATGATGTGTTTTTAATTTATAAGGAGAAATTATCATGGCTATTACACGTTATGAACCTTGGGGTTTGTTGAGTCAACTACAAAGAGAGCTGGAACGTGGTGTCGCTGAAGGCTCCACCGCAACTGCGGAATGGGCACCCGCTGTGGATATTAAGGAAGGAGCTGATAAATTTGTAATTCATGCGGATATTCCAGGGGTAAAACCGGAGGAAATTGACATCAGCATGGAAGATGGCGTGCTTACTATTAAGGGAGAAAAGAAATCTGAAAGCAAAACAGAGAAAGAAGGTTATAAACGTGTTGAACGTACTTACGGTTCCTTCTACAGACGTTTCAGTTTACCGGATACCGCGAATGCCGATGCAATATCCGCATCGTCAAAACACGGCGTACTAGAAGTAGTTATCCCGAAACGGGAAGCAATACTGCCGAAAAAAATCAATGTATCGGCAGTTGAGTAATTCAATTTATTTTGATAGTTGTTGTAAAAATGGAGCTCATGGGCTCCATTTTTATTAATACATTTTTGCCAAGCAGATTAAAGCATGACAAAATCGCCCCCCTGTTGCTTATCAAAACAAAAAGCAGAATCTAATATTCCTGCAAAAAATAAACCTTACTGATGCCGCTCATTACACTGGAAAACGCCTGTTTGGCTTTTGGCCACCATGCTTTACTCGATCATGCAAATTTGCAACTGGATCCGGGAGAGCGTGTAGGATTAATTGGCAGAAACGGCGGAGGTAAATCAAGTTTGCTGCGTGCCTTGGCAGGAGAAATCAAGGTGGATGACGGAAAACTTTGGCGCGCACCTAATTTAAAGCTGGCTCACGTTTCACAAGAACCGCTCTTGAATCCTGCCAATACGGTGTATTTGGAAGTTTCAACTGGCTTAGGCAATATTAGCCAAATATTGTCAGATTATCATGCTGTCTCGCATGCATTGAGTGAAACAACAGATGATACTGAAGCGTTGCTGATTCGACTACAGGATTTACAAAGTGCTTTGGAAGTGGAAGACGGCTGGAGTCTGCAAGCAAAAATAGAAACAGTAATCGATAAGTTGAATCTGCCTGCGGATACCTTGATTGAACATCTTTCCGGTGGCTTAAAAAAGCGCGTGGCGTTGGCGCGTGCATTGGTAATATCGCCGGATGTGCTGTTGCTAGATGAGCCCACCAATCATCTAGATTTTTCTTCGATTGAATGGCTGGAAGGATTATTGCAAGATTTCTCCGGCAGTGTTTTGTTTATTACGCATGACCGCCGTTTTCTGGATAATGTGGCAACCAGAATTATCGAACTGGACCGTGGAAATCTGGAAAATTTTTCTGGAAGATTCAAGGATTATCAGCGTAAGAAAGTAGAAATGCTCGAGGTTGAATCGGTGCATCAGCAAAAATTCGATAAAATACTGGCACAAGAAGAAGTTTGGATACGAAAAGGCATCGAAGCACGACGCACACGCAATGAGGGCAGAGTACGAAGATTGGAAGCGTTACGTCTAGAACGCACAGCAAGAAGGGAAAAATCCGGCAAAGCCAACATCAATGTCGATGTCGGCGAGCGTTCGGGAAAATTAGTGGCTGAGCTGGAGCATGTCAATAAAAGTTATGGCGAAAAAATAATTATCAATGATTTCTCTTGCCGCATCATGCGAGGGGACCGGGTGGGGTTATTGGGTCCTAATGGCGCTGGAAAATCAACCTTATTAAAATTAATTTTAGGTGAATTAGCACCGGATTCCGGAGAGATTCAGCAAGGAACCAAGCTGGCAGTTGCTTATTTCGACCAAATGCGTGAGCAACTCGATGAAGAAATGGTTCTAACCGACACTATCAGTCAAGGTTCGGACTTTATCGAGATTAATGGTAAACGCAAACACGTCATCAGTTACCTAGAAGATTTTCTGTTTCCTCCGGAACGTGCCCGCTCGCCGGTCAAATCACTGTCGGGTGGAGAGCGTAACCGACTGTTACTAGCACGATTATTTACTCGCCCAGCCAATGTACTGGTATTGGATGAACCCACCAATGATCTGGATATCGAAACGCTAGAGTTACTGGAAGCATTGCTGCAGGACTATACTGGCACGTTGTTTCTGGTCAGTCACGATCGCGAATTTCTAGATAATGTAGTTACACAAGTAATTGCTTTTGAAGGAAATGGAAAATTATGTGAGTATATTGGTGGTTATGAAGAATGGATACGTGTAAAACGTTTTGAAAATAATATCAGTCAGCAAAAAACATTATCCAACCAGCCAGATACTTCACCTACCAAAATTTCCAAATCATCCAAATCTGTTCTAACAAAAAAAATTAGTTATCAGGAAGCTAAGGAACTTGAAGCGTTACCTGGTAAAATAGATTTATTGGAACATGAGCAGGCCAATATTATTTGGCGCCTGAATGAGCCAACAATCTATCGCGATTATCCCGACGAAGTAAAGGTATTACAAAAACGCCTTTCAATGATTGAAAAGGAGCTGACAGATTGCTTAACAAGATGGGAAGAATTGGAATCAATATCCGCCAAAGACTTGAGCACCTGAGACCAGCATTTCCCTATAAACAACATGGACATACTCACACTTTTCATTGACCAAACCGGGCGTATCGTTTAAAGTTCAAGTTTTGAGAGAAGGAGGATTAGATGAAACAAAAATTAATTATGAATTTATTACTTGCCATGGGTCTGCTCTTGGCATTTACAGGCGCATCTCAAGCGGAAGGAGAAGGAGATGCAGCTGCGGCAAAAGACAAACTTTCAATGTGTGAAGGTTGCCACGGAATTCCAGGATACAGAACAGCTTTTCCTACTGCTTATAATGTTCCCAAACTGGGCGGACAGCATGAGGAATACCTCGTTAAAGCGTTGGAAGCGTACAAAAATGGCACGCGCAACCATCCGACCATGAATGGCTTGGCTAAAACGCTCTCGCAACAAGATTTCAAAGATTTTGCTGCTTATTATTCTAAAAATTAATTAAGTCATTTACGCAAGGAACGAATTATGAAGAATTATGTAATTGCTGCAGTAAGTGCAGTGGCCTTGATGCTATCAAGTCAAATAGTGGCTGCTGATATTGAAGCAGGTAAAAGCAAAGCGGCTGAAGTGTGTGCATCATGTCATGGTGTCGATGGAAACAGTCCTGCACCAAATTTCCCTAAGATTGGCGGTCAGTACAGGACCTATTTAGCAAAAGCATTGAATGATTACAAATCCGGTGCACGAAATGATCCTATCATGACTGCGATGGCAGCCAACTTGAGTGCAGCAGATATTGACAACTTGGCTTTTTACTATTCAAGCCTACCGGGCACTTTGAATTCGAACAAATAAAGAAAGTAGATTTAATAATTCTATTTGTAGCTGAAATTTAAAGGCGGGATAAATACCACAATCTATTTGGTTTTATCTCGCTTTTAATTAAATTATCGAATTTAGTCGCTTGTCCAGACAATCAAAATAGATGGTTGCATCCGGCGCAGATTGACAGCGCTGCGCTTGCCAAATCATTTCTGCTAGGCATTCCATTACCTGATGGGCAGCATCGTGATGGCTTCCCGTTTTTTCCTGTAATCGAGCAAATCGTTCACAAATGCCAATTGGCTGATTGATTGACAGCTGTTCTTTAATCGCCACATGCATACTCATATGCAAGAATGGATTCGTATCACCCATTTCAGGCAAAAAGTCCTTATCTAAATATTGATCAACATTATCAAGCAAGGCCTGGTACTCCTGATGTTGCAGTATTACCTCCAACGCAATTGCCTCAATCCCGGATAACACCTCCTGCTGGCGGTATTTACGCCAAGTATCAAAAAATAACTGGCGTGCTTGTTCTCGAGATGGTTTAAACATAGACATAGGACTGCTGAGGTTACATATTTTTATTCTTGAATTCACACAGATGATTAATTTTACATGCTGAACATTCTGGTTTTCTCGCCTTACAAACATATCTGCCATGAAGAATCAGCCAATGATGCGCATCCTGAAGAAATACTTTTGGTACCACCTTGAGCAATTTCAACTCCACTTCCAGAACATTCCTTCCAGGAGCCAGGCCTGTGCGATTGGCAATTCGAAAAATATGAGTATCGACAGCAATTGTTGGTTCGCCGAAAGCTGTATTCAGAATCACATTGGCAGTTTTTCGTCCGACACCGGGTAATTGCTCGAGCAATTCTCGCGTACGGGGCACTTCACTATGATGCTGTTGCATCAACAATTGACAAGTGGCCAGGATATTCTTTGCTTTGGTTTTATATAATCCAATCCTTTGGATAAATCCTGTTAAGCCAGCCTCTCCTAAAGCAAGAACCTTTTCTGGCGTGTTGGCTTGCAAGAATAAGTTTCGTGTCGCCAAATTGACGCTTTTGTCTGTAGCCTGTGCAGAAAGAATGACTGCAATAAGCAATTCAAAAGGTGAATGGTATTCTAGCTCAGTGGTCGGATGGGGATTGGCTGATTTCAGGCATGCAAAAATTTCGTGACGCTTGATTGAGTTCATTCGGCTTTTCTGAAAGTCGATTCGTTTGTTGCCTGAACGCGTATTGCAGCTGCACGCTTAAGTGCAGCTGCAATAATAGTCTTTTTGCGCACTTCAGCGCTTACCTGGTTATCTTTCGGCGGTTGAGTAAATTTTTCAGTACGCACCTTGTTATCAACTTGTTTGATATGTGCAAGTCGTTGCTGGCGAAGTTGGTAACGTGAACGCGCTCTTTCTGCAGCTTGTTTTTTAGCAACATCTGCAGGCGAGCTAGCCGAATCTGTTATTTCTTTATCAACTGGAATCATGCGAATGCAATCCATCGGGCACGGTGCAACACACAAATCGCAACCTGTGCATTCGTCTGCGATCACCGTATGCATTTGTTTTGCAGCACCAACAATCGCATCAACGGGGCAAGACTGGATACAGAAGGTGCAACCGATACACAAATGTTCATCAATCCAAGCAACAACTTGATTGGGTCTTGGGAAGCCATATGTCGTATCGAGCGGCTTAGCCGAAACACCCAATAACTTGGAAATTCTATGGATGCCTTGTTGCCCTCCAGGTGGACATTGATTGATATCTGCACGACCTTCTACGATAGCTTCTGCATAAGGTCTACACCCAACAAAACCACATTTCCTGCATTGGGTCTGAGGCAGAATCTCATCTATCTGGTCTACAAGCAGTTTATCCATATTCCCTATGATTAACTTTTAAATCGACACAAACCGTTTTGGCAATTTCTCCGACCAAATCAGGACCACGGTAAATTAAACCGGTATATAGCTGAATCAGGCTAGCACCAGAGCTTAATTTATCTTGCGCGTCACTTGCTGACATGATGCCGCCGACACCGATGATTGGAATAGCATCTCGCAAGAAATGATGCAGTTGCCGAATTACTACCGTAGCGCGCGGAGTCAATGGAGCCCCACTAAGCCCCCCGTCCACCTGTGCGAGTGCCAGATGCTCAATACCGGCTCGAGAGATAGTAGTGTTGGTTGCAATTACGCCATCTACGCAATGTTTCAGCAACAACGTTGCAATCGACTCGACTTGCTCTTGATCAAGATCGGGGGCTATTTTTACCACCATCGGCACATATTTTCCATGAATTTGTGCTAATTTAGCTTGTTCGGACTTTAATTCGCCTAACAACTGATCAAGGGCATCAGCAGCTTGTAATTGCCGTAAATCTTTGGTATTTGGTGATGAAATATTGACTGTCACGTAACTAGCGTGACAATAAACTTTCTGTAATCCGACCAAATAATCATTGATCGCTTTTTCTAGCGGCGTGTCAAAATTCTTGCCAATATTAATACCCAAGATACCTTGATAATTCGAGCGTTTAATATTCTCTACCAACTGCTCGACACCCTGATTATTAAAACCCAGACGATTAATGATCGCGTTTGCCTCAGGCACGCGAAAAATACGAGGCGTTGGGTTGCCCGGCTGAGGTCTTGGTGTTACGGTGCCAATTTCAATGAAGCCAAATCCCAATGTCGCGAGAGCATCCAGATACTCACCGTTCTTATCTAAGCCAGCAGCCAATCCTACAGGATTAGGAAACGTCAATCCCATCACGTTTCGTGGCTGACAAGAAATAGAAACATTCTTTAGCAAGCCTAATTTACTGATCTGTTGAATTACGCCAAATGTTATTCTGTGAGCAAATTCAGGATCTAATTTAAACAACAGAGGACGAAGCAAAGTATAGAACATAAATAATTTTATCCTGAAGCGATGGCCAATTTGAATGTATCTTAAAAAATATTGTTGCCATCCAGCAGTTGCCAGCGACCATTAATCAAAACTTCGAGTGATTGAAAATTGGCCTTATACCGCATCTTCTGATTTTCTTTAATCCAATAGCCAAGGTAAAGATAGTCTAGCCCCAGCTCCCGACATTGTTCAATCTGCCATACGATATTGTAGGTGCCAAAACTTGCATGAGCAATATCCGCGTCATAGAATGTGTATACCGATGAAATACCATCGGGCAGAATGTCAATAATGCTTATCATGCGCAACTGTCCTGCTTCATGGAATTCTACCAATCTAGAATTCACATAACTTTGTAACAAAAAATTATGATATTGCTCCCGGCAATCATTATCCATGCCGCCACCCAAGTGCCGTTTGGATTGGTAGCGCTGATAGAGAGCATAGTGCTCCGCTTGATAATGCAACGGATGCTGCATGGTTACTAAGTTCTGATGCCGTTTCCAAGCGCGGCGTTGGTTACGTTTAGACGTAAAAGTTTTGACATTGATACGCACTGACTGGCAAGCCTGACAATGTTCACAACAGGGGCGATAGACGTAATGTCCACTGCGGCGAAAACCCGCCTGAATCAACTTTCCGTAAGCTTTTGTATCAATCAGATGTTCTGGCGTTGCGATTTCAGAGCATGCCAATCTATCAGGCAAATAGCTGCAGGAATAGGGATTGGTGGTGTGAAATTTAAGCACGGGCAGCTCTACTCAATCAAGATGCGTTCAAAGTCCCATTTACTGCCGGGTTCGAATCCGGTTGCAATTAGACTATCCAGCTTTTGACTGAATTCCACTCTGGAAATTTCTTGCGCACCCAAGGATGCCAAATGCTGGGTTCTAACCTGGCAATCTATCACACCAAATTGCCAGAATTGTAATTGCTTCACCAGATGCACCAAGGCAATTTTTGATGCATCCTTAACCCGTGAAAACATTGACTCGCCAAAAAACACCTTGCCCAAAGCCACTCCATACAGCCCCCCCACAAGCTCACCATCAATCCAGGTTTCCACACAATGCGCTAACCCCATTTCATGAAGCGCAGCATAAGCAGCAATCATTTGCGGGTGTATCCAGGTGCCTGCCTGACCTTTGCGCGGCGCCGAGCAAGCTAGCATAACCTGGGTAAAGTTGCAGTCCACACAAATCTCATAGTTAGCCTTCCTAATAGCCTTACGAAGTGAACGAGAGATTCTTAGCTCATGGGGAAACAGCACCATGCGCGGATCCGGGCTCCACCAAAGAATCGGCTGGCCTTCATTAAACCAAGGAAAGATACCCCTGCTATAAGCCTCGAGCAAGCGTTGCGAAGTAAGATCCCCGCCAATGGCCAGCAACCCATTGGGCTCGCTCAACGCATTTTCCACGGGTGGAAATGATGCAAACATTCTAATACTAGGATTCATTAAATTCTCAATACAAAACACTGATTACTACTATCTTGATGTAGATCAAAGTTACTGCAAAGCTTTTTCTTTATGCTATTGCAATTAATTATTCGCCACAACTAAAAACTAATAAAGGAAAATTATATGAAGTATTTTTTACAAAAAGGAAAAACAGCGGCTAATTTTGTAACAAGCGCTTCACTATTAATTATTTTTGTAATCGCTACACCTCAAGTATATGCGCAAGATGCAGCGACTCAACGCATTCAACAACTGGAGAATACCCTGCAAGAAATTCAGAATGAGTTAAATAGAATAAAAGCTGAATCGGCCCGAACACAAGAAATGCAAAATGAATTGAATCGGGTGAAAGCAGAATCAGCTCGAACCACGCAGAAAGTTGAACAAATCCAGGAAACCAGAACCTCGAAAGAACAGATTGATTTTGAGGGCATGAGTGATAAAAGGATTATGTTGTTTTTCCGAGGTGGTTATGCCAGAAGTGACGAGCATCGCAATGGCGTATCAATTGAAAGCCGTGTCGCACCCGTTGGCGCCCAGGATCAAGCAGACCGACATGCGTGGTATACCGGTGCCGGGTTTGATTTTCAACTGACCAAGGATACTTGGGGGTTCATGCCTAAAACCGAAATCGATGCAGAGCTGATGTTTGAATATAAACAATATGGACATGGCATTCAGGGCAATGCGTTAGCGAATGAACCCACGCAATTGGCGGGTGGCGCAGACAATCCCCGGGGTGTGACGGTGGGTCAATTTACCTTGACCGCATCGCCTAAAGTTAAATTCAATCATTTTGCTAAGTATAAAATCAGACCTTGGATCATTCCAGCCGGCCTAGCAATACACGTTGTTAGCCCACCCACTGAATCAATCACCGTATTGGAACCCGGCATTATGTTTGCAGGTGGTATCGAGTATAACATCTGGAGGGATTTCTTTATCGGCGCAGATGCACGCTATCATTTGATGCCAGGCTCTCTGGACGGCACGAAGTTTGGTGGCTTGACTGTAGGTGGCTATGTCGGTATCGGTTTTTAAGAAAAAGATAAGGGCGCATCAGTGCATTAGAAATCAACTCCGTAACAGTTATATCTCTATGATTCAATGATTTATACCGTGTTTGTTCGTTCGTTACCAAGTATCAATGTGTAACGAAGCCTTGGCACCCTACTATTTGCTTAGTAGGGTGTTTTTTTGTTGAGACTGACCCCGTATGCAGCATAGAAATATCAACCAGCAGGGAATTTAAATAATTTCAACCGCTTTCCTGCAACATTGAGACTAGCCCAATCCGGGGTTTATTATGATGAGATCTAGCCCGGATATCGCATGAGATGATGTGGCGATTCAAACATCGGTGGAACACATCGCCGATATATTGGCAGTAGATCTACACTAAAATCATTCCGAGCGAAGCGAGGAATCTTTGGTAGTCCACGCAATAGATTTCTCGCAATGCTCGAAATGACAATTATCCGGAGATTCCCTAACTATCCTGGCTTCCCATCCACCCGTTGCCGCCAATAAATCGGCGCGTACTTGGCAGTCCAAAGCCCAAAACAAACCAGCCAAACAAACGCGGCTAAGACGTAGAGTATCGGTGCGATCACCGGCACGACATCACTCAGAATTCTGATCACGGCAGTTGCCTGAAAGCCTAAAAAAAGCACCCAGGTTAATCGATCCAGCTCCAACGGACGCCCCGAATGCCCGATGGTGACGCGCGAGGCCATCGCCAGGATCATGCTGGCAAAAAAGCCGATACCCAATGCATGCAATGGCGCAAGGCCTAACACCATGTTGCCAAACAGCATATATGTCAAGCTTTGTACCCCATACAACAGCATGGATACACCCAGCCAGGCGAAGGAGAAATGCAGCACCGCCAGCAAACTCACACTAAAGCTGCGCAAAAATCCCCAGCGGTATGACAAATAGAGCGCGCAAGCGGCCAGCGGGAAATCGGCGATCCATAGGTAAGCGGATAATCCCACCCATTGCAGGCTGCCGTGTGCTGCAATACAGGCGAGCATCAGCCACAGCATCCAGTATGGACGAACCATTTCATAATTATCCAGCACGCGGCTGGAGAAAAACGGAATCATGCGGTGCGAAACGGTCAGCACGATCGGCAGCAGGAAGAACCAGATTCCGGCGTGACGCGAAAAATTAAGCACAACCGGATTTTCGGTCACTAGCCAGACTAGATACGCCGCCACGCCCAGCCAGCCCATCAGCAGCGCGATGCTGGCTGCTCTGGCATGACGTTTGTCCTGTGCAGTTGTCGTCAGCAGAATGCGAAACAACACATAAATTGCAATGCCCCAACCGACCAACATCAATTCGACACCGGCGATACTGATCACTTTGTGCGTCAACAAACCGACATAAAATAGCACCACGCCTGCCGCCATTAATACACACGTAGCGACATATTCGCGCGGCTTTACTTTGTCGCCGTTCATCCAACTGGGGTAGGTGGTAAACAGAAAACCAAAAATAAAGAAGGGAAAAAAACCATAGACCATCAGAAATGCATGCGCCCAGATCGGCGCAATACTCCAGTGGGTCATTGATCCGGCGATGCCATAACGACCGGTCAGGTCAAATGCCCACCACAACACGGTCAGAACGCCTTGCAATGCGCCTGCTAAAAACAAGCTGCGATGCGGCGCAGCGGATAGATGGTCGCGGATAGCCAATAGTCTATTCATTTGGGTTCCTTGTAAAATGATTTTCCTTTCAGGGTTCTAACTATCTCTTTCATTATCCTACGCAATTATTTCTCTTCAATGCGGTTATTTGCTATCATGCGTGTTCTGCGTTGCTACGAATTGCCTCATGCTTAACATTGATCTGCATTGTCATTCCAACATTTCTGATGGCGTTTTACCACCGGCTCAACTGGTTGAGCGCGCCGCTATGCGCGGCGTTGAAATACTGGCGTTAACCGATCACGACGACATCTCTGGACTGGCAGAAGCACGGCAGATGGCCGAATCGAAAAGTATAACATTTATAGATGGTGTGGAAATCTCCGTGAGCTGGCGCGGCCGCACCTTGCATATTATCGGATTGAACATTGATCCGACCTATGCACCGCTGATCGAAGGTTTGGCAGTCATACGCGCGGGGCGCGCGCAACGCGCCAAAAATATCGCTCTCGAGCTGCAAAAAATCGGCATTCAAGGTAGCCTGGAAGGCGCTTATGCGCATGTTGGCGAGCGGCGCTTAATCGGACGTACGCATTTTGCTCGTTTTTTAGTTGAGCAGGGTTATGCCAAGGACGTAAAATCCGTGTTCAAAAAATATCTGGTGAAAGGCAAGCCAGGCTATACCTCCCACGAATGGGCTTCGCTCAGCGATGCTGTGAGCTGGATTCGCAATAGCGGTGGTCATGCGGTGATCGCACACCCAGCACGTTATGGTTTGGGCAAGAATGTCTTGAATGATCTGCTTGATGAGTTCTGCGCGCTGGGCGGATCCGGCCTTGAAGTGGTCACGTCAAGCCACACACCTGAGCAAATGCGACATTTTGCACACCACGCACAAAATAGAAACCTGCTGGCTTCGTGCGGCTCCGATTTTCATGGCCCTGATGAGAGCTATTTTGATCTGGGTCAGTTACCGGAATTTCCACACGGTTGTACGCCCGTCTGGCTCCATTGGAAAAACAACATCGCAGCCGAACTCACTAATTAGCACATTGACTACTTAACTTAACTTAATCCTGATACCTTTTTACTGTGGCTCAATTCTTTTCAATTCACGCGGATACTCCGCATGCGCGCCTGATCAAGCAAGCCGTTGCTATTGTCCAAAAGGGCGGAATTATTGTATACCCCACGGATTCCTGTTATGCCTTGGGCTGCCATCTGGGCGACAAAGACGCGATGACGCGCATCCGCACCATTCGGCAAGTAGATGAACGCCATCATTTCACGCTGGTGTGCCGCAATCTGACGGAAATTTCCGCCTACGCCAAAGTGGATAATAGCCAGTATCGATTGCTTAAAGCCACTACACCGGGCAGTTACACGTTTATTTTACAGGCAACCCGGGAAGTACCAAGGCGCATGCAGCATCCGAAACGCAACACCATCGGATTACGCATTCCCGATCATCCGGTGGTACTGGCATTATTGGAGGAACTCGGCGAACCGCTGCTAAGCTCAACGCTAATTCTGCCAGGAGACGAATATCCGCTGAATGATGCCGAAGAAATCCGCGAACGACTGGAACATCAAGTTGAATTAGTTATGGATGCTGGTTCATGCGGCATAGACATGACCACGGTGATTGATTTAACCACTGATGTGCCTGCATTGGTACGTCAGGGAAAAGGTTGTCTTGATCCATTTGGAATCGAACATGGATGAAATTATCCGTGGTATTGCCATTTATGCGCTTCCCGTTATTTTTGCCATCACCCTGCATGAAGCCGCACATGGTTATATCGCCAAGCATTTCGGCGACTTTACCGCATACAACGAAGGGCGTATCAGTCTCAACCCAGTACGACATATCGATCTTGTGGGCACGATACTGGTTCCTTTATCATTATTCATTCTAAGTAAATTAACCATCGGTGCGGGTTTTTTATTTGGCTGGGCCAAACCGGTGCCGGTTAATTTTTCCAACTTGCGCCAACCCAAACGCGATATGCTCTGGGTAGCCGCTGCGGGGCCCGGCGCCAATTTACTGATGGCGTTTTTCTGGGCCTTGATGATCAAACTGGCCATTATTTCGCCTGACAGTAGTTTTGCAAAACCGCTGGCGCTGATGGGAATTGCAGGAATTGAAATCAATGTTATCCTGATGGTGCTCAATCTGTTGCCGCTACCGCCTTTGGATGGAGGTCGAATGGCAGTGAGCTTGTTGCCGCATCAATTGGCTTATCAGTTTTCCCGGATTGAACCTTATGGCTTTATGATACTGCTGGTATTGTTATTCAGTGGTGCGCTGGGCGCGGTGATTGGCCCCGTGATTACATGGGCTAAAATCATGATCGTATCAATTTTCGGATTATATATTTAATAACGTTTTACATTTGGAAAATCAACATGTTTGCTGATCGCGTTTTATCAGGCATGCGCCCCACCGGTAGCCTGCACTTGGGACATTATCATGGAGTTTTGAAAAATTGGGTAAAGCTGCAGCGGCAGCACGAATGTTTGTTCTTCGTTGCCGATTGGCATGCCTTGACGACCCATTATGATTCACCTGAAATCATCGAACAGAATGTCTGGGATATGGTAGTTGATTGGCTGGCTGCGGGCGTTGATCCATCGCAGGCGATATTATTCATTCAATCCAAGGTTCCTGCTCACGCCGAACTGTATTTACTGCTGTCGATGATGACACCGCTGGGCTGGCTGGAACGCGTGCCCACCTATAAAGATCAACAGGAAAAGCTATCTGAGAAAGACCTCAGCACCTTTGGCTTTCTGGGCTACCCGTTACTGCAAAGTGCGGATATTCTGATTTATCGTGCCAATCTGGTTCCCGTCGGAGAAGATCAAGCACCGCATTTGGAATTTACGCGCGAAATTTCCCGACGTTTTAATCACATCTACGGCAAAGAACTCGGCTTTGAAGAAAAAGCGGAGCAGGCCGTTAAGAAACTGGGCTCGAAAAAATCCAAGCTGTATACTGAGTTGCGTACGCTATATCAGGAACAGGGCGATGAGTACGCGCTGGAAAAAGCCAAGTCATTACTGAACGAGCAGCAGAATCTAAGTCTGGGTGATCGTGAACGGCTATACGGCTACCTGGAAGGCGGCGGCAAAATGATTCTATCCGAACCGGAAACATTGCTGACGGAAGCTCCCAGAATGCCGGGACTGGATGGTCAGAAAATGTCCAAATCCTATAACAACACCATCAGTCTGCGCGAAGATCCGGAAAACATTCGCAAGAAAATTCGTACCATGCCAACCGATCCGGCACGGGTACGGCGCAGCGATCCGGGTGATCCGGCTAAATGCCCGGTGTGGCAATTCCATCTTGTTTATTCCGATGACGCCACACGCGAATGGGTACAACAGGGTTGCAAAAATGCGGGAATTGGTTGCCTAGATTGCAAAACACCTGTGATCGACAAGATTCTAGCTGAACAGGAGCCGATGTTAGAACGTATCAAAAAATACGAAGAAGACCCGACTCTGGTACGCAACATCATTGCGGACGGTTGTGAAAAGGCCAACAAGCTGGCGGAAGAAACCATGCGCGATGTCCGTGCAGCGATGGGACTCAGTTATTCATAAATTTACGGCGCACAGACGAGACTGATCTTATTGTTCAATGAACGACAATTCAGTAATCGAAACCAATGAAACACAACCGGTCGCCAGAATCTGTGGCGAACCGTTGCTGGTAATTCCACAGGATTTGTATATCCCGCCCGATGCATTGGAAATCTTCCTGGACACCTTTCAAGGCCCGCTGGACTTACTGCTGTATCTGATTCGCAAGCATAATCTGAATATTCTGGACATTCCGGTGGCGGAGTTAACACAGCAATATATGACCTATGTTGAAATGATGCGTGTGGACCAACTGGAACTGGCAGCCGAATATCTCCTGATGACCGCATTGCTGATTGAAATCAAGTCACGCATGCTCCTACCTAATCCCAAAATAGAAACGGAAGAAGAACATGATCCGCGCGCTGAACTGGTGCGGCGTTTGCTTGAATACGAGCAAATGAAACATGCTGCAACCCGAATAAATGAACTGCCACAAGCCGGGCGCGACTTCGGCGTAATTCAGATATGGGTTGAACAACAAGCTGCGGTACAGTTACCCAATATCGACATGGATGATTTACGAAATGCCTGGATGGCTATTCTAACGCGCGCCAAAATCAATCGTCACCATCAAATTAAACGTGAAACGCTTTCGGTCAGGGCTTATATGACCCAAGTGCTGCGTGACCTGCGTGGACGTGATCAGGTAGAATTTTACGATTTATTCGCTCCCACGGCCACGGTTGCAGAAGTCGTTGTCACCTTCCTGGCTGTTTTGGAATTGGTCAAGGAACTGTTGCTGGAAATTTCTCAATCGCTTGATTCCGGGATTATTTATGTCCGCTCCATTGACGCAGCTCAATCAGCTTGATACATCGGATACACTGAGTCCTGAAAAAACCCAGCGAATTCTGGAAGCTGCCTTACTGACAACTTCAGAGCCTCTGCCCATCAACGAATTGCGTAAATTATTCAACCTGGAATTAAGCGCCACCGTATTATCGAAATTACTGGAAGAAATTCGCGAGAAATGGCGTGATAGTGGCGTGGAGCTGGTCTCTGTCGCCAGCGGTTGGCGCTTTCAAACCAAAGCGGACATACAACCGTATCTGGAGCGTTTGACGCCGCCCAAAGCACCGCGCTATTCACGCGCAGTTCTGGAAACGCTCGCCATCATCGCCTACCGTCAGCCGGTAACTCGCGGTGATATCGAAGAAATTCGTGGCGTTAGCGTTTCCGGATCGGTGCTTAAGGCACTCACAACACGCGGTTGGATCGAATCAATCGGACACCGTAACGTGCCTGGGAAACCCGCGCTGTTTGCTACCACACAACACTTCCTTAACGATCTGAATCTGCGTTCGCTGGAAGAACTTCCGCCACTGGAAGAGATGAAATCCTTAATTGATTCCAACGAAAAAAACCCAGACTTGCCTTTTGAAGTTCCCGAGGAACACAACTAGTTCAGTCAAGAATGATTTAGCCTTACTCTAATTTCAATCAACTCAGACAGAAATACTGTTTGCTGCCTTAAAACTATGGATTGAGTTGCTGCTGTACCTGAGTATTGCGTTCACTTAGCGCCTTAAATCCTTCGCCCTGATGCACCGTCAGTTGAGTAAATGGAATAACCCAGCCTTCCCGGTTACAAACTTCAACACAAGTTTTCTGAATCAGACGATTAATCGTAAAATACGAATTGGCTGCCTCACCTTTGCAGTTGACAACAATCAGATAATCCAGGGAGTTCGTATTGGCTTCCTTAAATTCGACCAGCAAGCTGACAACCTTGTCGCCAAATTCCGCTTGCGCAAGCGCATGCTCCAGCGCCTCGCGCAAACGAGTCGGCACTGTATCCAAACACTGCGCCTGATGCTGATAATCAATGCCGAATGTAACGACCACAACAAATCCCTGCCGAGATAGATTGAGCAGACCCAGACGGGAAAAGTCAGCAGCAGGAAATTGCACCAGACTACCCTTCATCTGCAATTGCACCAGCTCCAAGGTTTGCTCTAATACTTCGCCGAAACGGCCGTCCGGCAACATTACGAATTCGCCTGGACGACAGGGAAACCAAGGCTCCTCAATGTCCGGACGCGACACCATATCGTCCAACACGCCTAATGGCAACCGGACGATTCCTTTTAGATCAGGATTGCGCAGTAACGAATGTACATTGATCGATCTAACCTGCATCGGCAAGCCATTGTAGATTACTCTTTCACCAACTCTAACCGGCCCGATATCCAGCAATAACCGAGCCTCATTGATATAGCGTGGCAGAATATGCCGGAGGCTCAGCGCAACCGCGATTAATAAAATAATTGCCAATGTCAGCAGCAAAAAATCATTGGTCAGATAAAATGTAATCAGGATTGCCAGTATCACTAGTAATCCGCTCAAAATGCGATAAGCGTATTCCGCTAATCGCACATGCATACTGTTGCGGTTACTGGGAGAAACCAGTTTTTTCTGATATAGCCACAGTAACCCACGCATCAGCAGCCAGGCACTAAGCGCGGCCAAGATGGCGATTGTCAGCGTAAGCCCGCGACCTTGAACAAAGTCAATTACCCCGGTTTTTAGACCCTGCCACCAATCTTTATTGCTATCTTCCAGACTGCTCAGCTGAAAGCGGGCAATTTCGAGATCTTGCTCATTATCGACTTGTCGCTGCAACCATTTTTTGGTAACAGATTCAAACTTTTCTTTAGTCGCCTCAGCCATGGCATTTGGTTTGAACTGCTCCATTGAGTTTAGCGCCAACTCGATTAAAGCACGTTGCTCCTGCAATAGACTGATGTCGCTACGCAGCTTTTCAATTTTTCGTGGCTTCTCGGTTAAATCTTTAAGCGCATCAATGATCGGTTTAGTCGCCATAATCAGCTCTTCTTTCCAATCAAACGGCTGCGCTGGTGCATCCGAAAATGGATCTATATCTAGGCCGCCAATAATAATTTGCTCAAATGACTGGTTCAACTGCTTGATAACTGTTTTGAGTTCATCAATCCGCTGCTTCAAATCCTTCTGCTCATCTTCTTGGTTAGCTTGAGCCAGTTGCTGTTTCAATGCTGCCAGTTGCTTGCGTTTTTCTTGTAGGGATTGGCTAATATCAGCCAATTGATCTGCGGGTTCTTTGCGACGGACTTCATTATTAGCGATTGAATTACTAACAGCTGAGCCATTTATTTGAGGTTTAACCTGCGGCATAGCTTGCGCATGCAGCGCTGTCCCGGGCAAACCTAAGCTCAACAGCAGTATTATTGGAAATATACGAGAAATAAAAAAATAGAAAATAAAAATAAGCAAAACCTCTCTTGATTAGCTAATTGATTTAAAACAATTTAAAAGGACCTCTAATAATTCAATTTTGAAAAACTGGTGCTGATAATTTTCAATGACTTACATTTATCAATTTTATGAAAAAACTATTTCTAGAGGTTCCCTTAAATTGATACTGATGCCTGGCTTGCTTCTCGCAAGATGTCAGCCTTGAAATTCATTATAACGTTGCAGAGTATCAGGAGCAAACGGCGTACAGCGAACAAGTCACACTGATGTGTGCTGTCTACATGGAGTCCATTGGTTTAAGCAGCGAGTAGATTTGCATTACTCAATAGCAAACAAAAAGAGTTTATTGAATATGTATTAAGCAAGTATATTGAAACTGGTGTGGAATAACTTGATCAGGAAAAACTACCAATATTGCTGACCAATAAATATCACTCATTAGAAGATGCAAAAGACATTTTAGTGTGACACCGCCAATATCTGTTCGTTGTTTAATAAACAACCCTGTGGCAAGGTCACGGGGAATCGCAAGTTGCTTATTTCTGTCTCCATTGCCCGCTAATTTGAATCCAGGTTCCAGCCGGAACTTTCTGGATAATTTCCTCAGCGTAAACTTTCCCTACCTGATTAGCGTCAATGCCTTGTGCAGCAGCTTTTTCTTGGTAAATTGCTCTGCGCTTGGCATTAATTGCATCGGCCTCTGCCTGGGCACTAGGCTCCCTGGCGATGACATAGCCAGTACTGCTTTCACCAATTGCACCTGAGGCGCGCAGATTTTCCAAATTGTCGGCCCATGCCGGAATTGCATAGAGTGTTAACGCCAGAAGAATGGCTACAGAAATTCTGGGCAAAGGTTTTTTTAAAATACGTAGCATAATATTTTCTCCTTTCTCGTTTGCTATTAGAAGATGTCAGGATTGGCGGCTATATCTTTTTTGGCTTCTTCTTCAAGCTTTACCCGGATATCAGCATCCAACTTGATATTGAGGTTTATCGTGATCGGCTCCTTAGGGGTCTCCACTTTGACCGTCGGGGCACAAGATGCGATTACCAAACAGTAAGAAATCAAGATTACTGGAATAATTATAGCGTTTGTCATTCGTTCAATTTTACACATGATCGCACTCCTCTTCTCCGATAATGAGCATTACAGCGCTCTGTGTCTGCAATTTAGCGCAACCTAACTTAATGCAATCTGAATGAGCCACGCAGAATTTCATGGGATAAACTATAGCCATAATTAATCTTTTCCAGGATTTTGTCTATATCTGTTTCAAGCCGAATGTTCAAACGAAAATCCTGCCCCTCCATAACCTTAGGATTATTCCCTAATAAAGAAAGCTTGGCTACCAAATCATCTGCAACCGATTTGTCGAGATTCAGTGATAGCTCAGTGTAATGGAAGTCCTGCATAGCTTGCAGTAATAAATTCATTTCTTCTCCGGCGGAAGCAAGCAATTGTGAAGCTTTTTGGGATTGAAAATGTAGGATTCCTGGTGCCTTGGCAGCAAGATGGCCATTTTTTATCGTTAATTGGTCATCTTCTATTGTCAGTGGGATCTGACCATCAAGATGTCCGCTTCCCGCAAGTCCATCGACTTTGATCAGGTTGAAAAATGATTCCAGATCGATATTACTGATACGTATCAGCATATCGGAGTGTTTGGCCGTGGGATCAATGATCACGGGTGCCACCGATACCTTGCCATTCATCATGGAGAATTGTGCTTTCTCAAGCGCAACTTGGGAGGGAACTGTATCCAGAATATGATAGGAAATCAATAAATTTTCCAATGGAATTCCGAAGTCAATCTGTCCTACCGTAATTTTTTGCCCTGGCAAACTGCTTGGGGTTAGTAAATTATCCAAATTTAGCATGATATTCAGATTTTTTATTTTAGTAGTTTCACGCGCAAACGAAATATTGCGCATCTCAAATGTTCCGCGACTACTGTACACACCTGTTGTGGACCATTTTAATTGAGCAATTGCACTGACTTGTCCGCTGACGTTATCCAACTGTGCTAGCACGGGGGAAAGCGCACTGGGTTGCAAACTGCCAGGTAAAAAGTTTAACGGAATAACCTCCGCCTTGAGCATTCCGTTACCACCATTCAACACATGCGTGCCTTTGATTTTTAAAAACTGCGAACTAGAAACGCCGCCAGTAATTCCTAGCGCATACTCTGCCGATTCTCCCTGTTTGGCTTTGTTTCTGATGTCGCCGGTAATGGATAGCGTTGTAAATAGAGGCTCTAGAGCCAGATGCTGTAGTTGGCCGATGGTAAAATCAGCGGCATTAACAATTTCACTATCATTCAAATATAAAGTGGCTGAGATATCCTTAAACTGTATCTGAGATTGCGGCAGATTAAAGGAGGCTTTACTAATAGCCAACTGTCCTTGATAGTTTCCGTCGACATCCATTTTTCCCGTTGCAGTTATTTTTCCTGGGTGAATGTTTACCTCAATTTCAGGTGACACATCGCGTTTAGCCAGTAAGGTCAGGTTGGCGGGTATCACGGTAATATCGTGTTTAAGTATCATGCCTTGATGGCTTTTTGTCAGTTCCAAATCGGCCAGAGGAATTGAGAAGCCAGGAGAAGTCCGGAGACGCAGGGGATATTCGGTATCGATCTTTCCCAATGAGATCTGCCCAGTATTACGTAATCCGATGTGCCAATTGTCCGGACTGAACTGAATTTGCATCGGCAAAGCAGCCGATAACTGCTGAATTTTTACAGGCCCAGCCATCAGTTTTCCTCCATCAATACCTAGATCAAGTTCTCCATTCCAGGAATCCGCTAGTCCGCGAATGCTTCCTTTTACAGTAATGTGATCAATGGTTGCATCGCGCAATGCCAATGCAGCCGGGCTCTCACCTATTTGCTCCGGCACTGGTTTTTCTAACTTCTTTTCCGATAGCTGAATACCCGATAACGTGAATTCAGTCTGGAGATGCTGCAACTGCAACGCTGCAACTGTAAAAGCGGTTTCACCTGAGAAACTCGAGATCTTAGCTTCGGAGATGTTCAGCATGCCATCCGAAATAGCAAGCTTGCCTTGTATATTCCCCTGCATATCCAGGGTTGCGACCAGCTCACCCTTGGCTTGAGCAAGCAAGCCGGAGATCATGGTGTTGAAATGTATCAACTGAGTACCTGGATGGTCTTGCGCGATGCTGCCTGACAAAGCAATCGTCACATCGCCCGCCGCAGAATGCAGGCGAATTGCCGAATCCTTCAGTGAAAGTGCGGGTAGCCACGGTATGCTGATAGTCTTACCGGGTGCCGTAGTCATGAGCTGCATGGAGTCCAACGAAGAACGTTCCGCGCTCAAATCGAGTGTCACTTGCAGACCGTTAATTTCAACCGATACCGATTTTCCGGAGAGCAGATCACTGAATTGCCAAGTCACCAGAATTTTATCCACATGCAATTCGTTTTTGTTACCTGCTGTCAGGCCATGCAAGCGGAATGTGTTGAGAGAAATATCAAGAAGCGCAACAGATTGCAACGGAAAACCTTGTTTGCGCAACTGATCGTCGATGAGCATTTCCAAAAGGGGATTACGCAATGCATAAAGTCCCATCCCAGCAAAAATGATGAGACTTAATAGAACCAGTAATCCAGTTTTTAATGGTTTTACCATTGAGTTTATCGAAGCTGTTTGTAATAGTTCATTTTATTTCTAGACAGGCTTATGAATTTAAAGTAGGTCTAAACTTAACAATTCAAATCTTACAGAGTAGAGATTATCACGCCGGCATTTAAAACAAAATTCGGTTTCTTTAACCGGAAATAAATGGCACTATTAAACTCAAGTACCTCACTTGGTAGTTTCTCTTATAATTTAGCACTGCTGAGCAGCAAGATAATTAAGAATTGGTCATGCGGTATTTACAGGACTATTAGGTGAATAATGTCTTTAGCAGCCAAGAAAAAGTCTCATCCGTCTCTAGTTATCGTGATCTTCGGACCGTCAGGATCGGGAAAATCGACTCTCATGGAACTGTTGATGCGATCGGGTAAGCAATACTCGCTGCACTTCAAGGGAAGCGATCGTCCACCTCGTCAGTTCGACGGCATCGAGATCCGCTGCGTCGATCGCATTGAATCCACAGAGTATGACTATATCTATCAATCATATAGCTTTCACTATGGAATTCAGCGATCGCAGATTGATGCGGCCATCGCAGAAAATCACCATCATTTCATAATCTGCAACAACCTTGAAGTAATTCGCGCGCTCAAACACGACTATCCGGATCGTGTGCGCGTGGTCTTTCTTGACTTCGATGCACCCAGTGAAGCGCTGCACGCAATTCAGGAAGCTCGAAAAATACATTACAACGAAATTAAGCTGAGATTGGCAAAAACAGAAGCCCTCTACAAGATTTTTTTACGGGAAAGAGAGCTTTTCGATGACGTGCTTTACAATCGTTATGGCGACAAACCCGAGACGTTGCGTTACAAGATCGAACAAATTCTTGAGCACCTTGATGTGCCAATTACGGTACGTTCACCCATTGCTGTTAAGCGGCTCGACCAGCTCACTAGGGAAATTGACACTCGGCTATCGACCTATCTAAATGCTCATCCAGAAGAACCAACCACTAAATAATGCATAGTCCCACATATGGGTACAAGAAAACAGGGTATCAGAAAATCAACAGCTTAAATTCCGGCCAATTCCATCACCCTTGATTAGCCATAGATACTAATTCTAGGGGCTTTCCAGGGATAAATAACCACATACAAAACTTTCATAGGAAAGGCAGCGTGCCGTCACTCTATGCTGGAAAATGGCTATATAGAGCTCTGTTCCATACTCTTTGTCAAAAACTAAACCGTAAAAGTGACTTGTTTTTTTCATCGTTTGTGAGTTTCATCACATTGACTTTTTAGAATCTTCATTATCCTAATGATCTAAGGATGCTCTGAATAAGTTGATTATATTTATGGTTCGACTGCTTTGCAGGAAACATAATCGGTGAGTCACCGTTCGTTTCACGCCTGTCGAGAAACTTAGCCAGAATTTCCCCAAAACACACGTAAAGAAATATTGTTATTGGAGAAAAGTCATGAATACAAAAAAGACCGATATGCGTTTGCTAGTATTGGCAGTGATGACGTTGTTCATTATTTCACCCATAGTGGCCAAAGAAAAGGCAACCGACCCAAAGAATAAAGCTTTTTATAGTCAGTTGTCCTGCAAAGCTTCAGCTCAAGCAGTTGCGGCGCTTGCAGCATCGCTCGAAAATAAAGGCATATCTCGATTGGACATTAACAGAACGATTATCGAAGCATTACAAGGTACCTCTCTCAGTCCCGATGGGCCACGCTGGGAATGCTGCAAAGCATGCGTAGAGAATGATCTTCCAAATGACTCTGCAGCCTGTCAATGTTGCGATGGATAAGGCAGCTTTCCAACTGCTAAAGCCACTCCCTCTGCTACTTACAAAACAACGAATTGACAACCCTGTGGCAAAACCACGGGGGAGTGGCGAGTTGAAAAATAACGGGGATCAAAAGTAGAATTTTTTTGTAATTTATAAACAGGAAGTTCTGCAATGAAAAAAACGAATTCAGTGATAACCAGATCATGGCAATTCTTATGACAATGCGCTTGGCTGGGACTATCAATGGTATGTTCTTCACTGCCTTATCCAGAGTTCTTCTAATACTCCATGGCCTTGCCACGGAATTGTTTATTACCTGAATCAGGTTTTGATCGTATAGATTTCATTGCTGCACCCTAATGACCTTGCGGTCCATGCGATAACGGCTCTGCCACTCCATTCGAAAGTATAAAAACTCGATCCGCTGCGTTAATAACCGCTGGCTGATGCGAAACAGCAATAATAGTCAGACTCTTAGCCAGTCTCTGTAACGTCTCGCAGATAGTGCGTTCGCTTTCTGGGTCTAATGCACTGGTAGGTTCATCAAGAATCAGGAAAGACGGGCTATGCGCCAACGCTCGCGCAATCGCGACACGTTGCCGCTGTCCTCCGGAAAGTAAGCCGCCACGCTCACCGACAACCGTTTGCAACCCTTCCGGCAATGCGTTAACAAAATCCCAAGCGCCAGCCTGACGGAGCGCCTGCTCTGCGTCATCAACTGTCAATGTAGGTTCTCCAACCAGAATGTTATTCATGACAGTATCGTGCAATAAGATCGTATCTTGTGAGACATAGCCAATCATGTGACGCCATTGACGCAGATTAATATCATGCAAAGACGTATTGTCAATTAGAACTTCACCGGATTGTGGTTCGGTCAATCCACATAACAAATCCAGCAAAGTGCTTTTACCGGCACCAGATGGTCCCATAACCGCCGTAAATGAGTTGACTGGTATTTCAATATTCAAATCTTCGAAGATGGTTTTCTGTCCATAATGAAATTTCACATGCTGCAAGGCAATTCCTTTCTGCAGTGTAGGTTGTATTGTCCCGGTCGATCTTTCTGCCGCTGCACGTGCAGTTTCGGCTGCTTTGCGTAGTGCCCAGTAAGCACTCTCTTGCGCTGCGAGTTGCTGATGTCTGCGTTGTGTCTTATTCAATAATCCCAAAATGCGGGTCAGCAAAAACACCATCAACATCACTTCCGGTAGCGATAATTCCCACATCACCAGAGCAATGTACAAACCGCTAGCAGTCAATGCAGCAAGAATAGGTTCCTGCAATGCGGTCAGAGCTGCTCGATTCATGACCTCCTTACGCGTCGCTTTTTCCAGATGTTGCGTCTGTTCATGTAAAATGGCGTCGGCCACATTATCGCGCGCCATGGCTTTTAGCGATTTCACTGAGCTGAGTACATCGGACAAATACGTAAGCAGGTTGCGTAACAAATGGGTTTGTTTCGTGCCCGCCCGACGGGTTGCACTGACTAAGCGATTCAACGCAATCAATAAAAACAAACCGATGACTAATGAAGCCAGCGTCGCTTCCCATGAGATGAATAGCGCTACAATTGCATATACCATCACTTGAATGGCCAGTGCCAGAACGTTCACACTGTGCTCAAAGCCATTAGCAGCACGGTAGGCTTCGGTTGCAATTGAGTTTGCTAGAGATCCGACAGGTTGCCGCAAATAATACGCCCAGCGACTGGCTAACAAAGCTTCAATCAGATCCAATCGTAACGCTGTGGCGACATGCGCAACAGTGTAGCCTACTTGGCGATTCGCCAGCAACAGCACCAATCCCTTGAAAAACATGCCGCCGACGATAATGATCAGAATCGTATCCAACGTGGGTTCAATACCGATATCTTGCAGTGCTGTTTCCATGAATTGACCGATTCCGGAGCCTGATCCACCCGAATCGCCAACAGCTATCGATAACAAGGGCAACAATGCGGTTAGACTCAATCCTTCAGCGATACCCGCAATCAATAGTGCGAACAGAACAAATGCACTGCGCCGGGGAAAAACCATAATATACGTGAATAAAGTACGCATAAGCCGATTATGAGAAAGGATCAGAAAATAATGATTCGCTTACATAGATATCAGACATTCGGTACATCGCATAAAACTCCATCAATCAGTTGCTGGATGCGCTGCGCGCGATTGGCCAGACTTGTATCATGGGTGACGATGATCAGGCTGGCATTGATTTTACGATTCAACTCCAACATCAATTCAAATACATGCTCAGCTGTTTTCCGGTCAAGATTTCCTGTAGGTTCATCAGCCAGAATACAAGCTGGCTGCGTAACCAAGGCACGCGCAACAGCGGCACGTTGGCGCTCACCGCCGGATAATTCACCGGGTGTATGTGTCAAGCGATGACTCAAACCGACCAGATGTAACATTTCAGCTGCGCGATCATAGGCTTCCTGACTCGGCAAGCGACGAATCAGCAGTGGCATCGCTACATTCTCCAAGGCACTGAACTCCATCAGCAAATGATGAAATTGATAGACAAAACCAAGCGAGCCGTTGCGTAACCGGCATCGTTCCTCTTCATTAATCCGGGCGATATCTTGCCCGAGAATCTGAATGCTCCCGCTGGTCGGCGCATCCAACCCGCCAAGCACATGCAGCAAAGTGCTTTTACCAGATCCTGACGCACCGACAATCGCCAGCATTTCTCCTTTGATCAGATCCAGATTAACCCCTTTTAATACCGGAACGGCTAATTCTCCTTGCGAAAACTGCTTGACCAGATTGCGGCAGGAAAGAACTACATCATTCATAGCGCAATGCCTCCGCCGGGTTCACTTTGGATGCGCGATAGCTGGGGTAAATCGTTGCCAGCAAACTGAGAACGAATGAGGTTACGGCGACAGTTGTGATATCCGTCATCTGCGGATCAGTTGGAATCGTACTGATGTAGTAAATTTCCCGCGACAGGAATTGAACATTAAACAAACCTTCAATAAATGCGACCACTTCGCCCACATTATAAGCTAACAGCATACCACCGGCCACACCCAGGACAGTACCAAAGACCCCAATAAATGTTCCCTGGACGATAAATATCTTCATAATGCTGCGTGGGCTTGCGCCGAGTGTGCGTAAGATCGCGATATCAGATTCTTTATCAGTCACCGCCATCACTAATGTGGAAACAATATTGAACGCTGCGACCGCGATGATTAATGCCAGAATTAACGACAACATGCGCTTTTCAATTTGGATCGCGCGGAAATAATTGGCATGCTGTCTGGTCCAGTCGCTGATATAGCTATCAATCGTCAACATCGCAGGTAACTCTTGTACCACTTGGGGTGCTTGAAACAAATCCTTCAGTTTCAAACGCACGCCGGATACATCATCGTTCTCCATACGGTACAGTTTTTGCGCATCGAACATGTGAATCAGAACTAATCCGGAATCATATTCAAAATGCCCTACCTCAAAGATTCCAACTACAGTAAATTGTTTTAAGCGCGGCAGAATACCCGCAGGCGTGACTTGCCCTTGTGGTGAGATCAGCACAATTTTATCGCCGATGAAGGTGCCCATTGTACGCGCCAATTCCATACCGATCACGATGCTGAATTCCCCCGGCACTAGATGACTCAACTCACCACTTACCATTGTTTTGGAAAAATCAGCCACATGATCCTCCATTGCTGGCAATATGCCGCGCACTAGAACACCCTGCACTACTTGATTATGTGACAGCATGCCTTGCGCACTGACATAGGGTGCAGCGGCTTCCACTGCTGGATGCTTGGCTGCTTCTTCTGCCGTTTGCTGCCAATGACTCAAGTTGCCTTGAAAACTACCAATCTGGACATGCGAAGCAACGCCCAAAATTCGTGAACGCACTTCTTTCTGGAAACCGTTCATTACCGACATTACGGTAATCAACGCCGTCATCCCCAGCGTGATACCCATCAGGGAAATTAAGGAAATAAATGAAATGAAATGATTGCGTTTTTTGGCGCGCGTATAGCGCAAGCCAATGAAAAGTTCATAGGGAGACACGAATAATAGTACCCGTTATAAGTTTAACCACGAAGTTTGCCACATTTACATGCAGCTTAACAAAATAATCAGGGTTTGTGATTAGGATTTATACTGCAAGAATTCGTCAAAAGCTGCCACGTGCCTCATTGACCATCTCAGTGAGCTTTGCAATATCCAGCACATGCAAACCATGCCCTTGACGCAATATCAGTTTACTTCTGATTAACATGTTCAGTTCGCGTGATACGGCTTCCCGGTGCGTGCTAACCAGATTAGCGATTTCGGTTTGAGTCGGTGCCGGAGAAATAACCGCAACATTTGCAGAGACCTTGTGATTTCTTGCCAAGCGCAACAATTCTACTTGTATACGGTTACGTACCGCCAACGTACTATAGTCATAGACACGTTCGGTCAGGCGACGCACTTGCCCGGTTAGGCGTTTTAGAATGATCTCTGCGATCTGGCGATTGCCATAAACCAGATCCTGGAAATCGGATGCAGGCATTGATGCCAACAATACACTACCCCTCGCAATTGCGGTAGCCGAACGGGGATGACCATCAATCGCTGTCAATTCACCAAACATTTCACCCGTTGGCAAATCGCACAAGATAACTTCCTGCCCCGATAAGCTGTGATACATGACACGGATTTCACCCTGAATAATAAAGAAAGCACTGTTGGTATGATCGTGATAGCGCACAATCTCATTTCCCGCCTCATATCGATGCCACTGACAAACAGCCGCAACCATTTCGATATCTTGCGGCGAAAGACATTGAAATTCCTTGATCACAGACAGCATAGCGGTTGTACGGTCAGCTGGAATGTTTCGTGTAGTCATCCTTATCGTCTTGCAAATAGCTTTATTTCACCGGATTCGATCATTCTCTATGACTTAACTTGCCCTTGAAATGAGTAATGATATATCAATTATAGATTGATACACCGTTTTGCAAGGAAATAGGATGCCGTATTGTAGCGATTCTGCACTACTGCTTACTTCCGGCTGATTTTATCGCTGAGATATTCGACTTTCACTCTATCCACACCGTGCAGGCCAATCTTCTTCGCGGCACCCTGCGATAGATCAATGATCCTGCCTTGCTTAAAAGGTCCCCGATCATTAACCAGCACATCAACATGACGGCCGTTTTTTAGATTAGTAACCCTGACTCTGGATGGCAAAGGAAGTGTTCTATGAGCAGCAGTTAGGCCGTGCGGAACAAACCTCACCCCCATCGCCGTACGATTACCGGATTCTGAGCCATACCAGGATGCGTGACCAACTTCCCGGTATCCAACCGATGACCGAATGGGATAATAAGTAACGCCACGTACCTTATAAGGTTTATTGTATGGTGCGGCAAGATTGGGTGCGCGTTGGCCAGAAATATCTGAAGAGTGCGGCAGATTGCCGGAAAACATCGAAGCACAACCGCTGATCAGGCCAGCGATCAATACCATCACACTCACTTGCCTGCAATTCACTGAATGTTGCATAGTACTTTAAACCAGATTTAATTTTATAAGGTACAGATTATAACTATATCAATCTGCCAAGATCTGTTGTATTGCTGTCTGTGTTAATTAACCGACAATACTTGAATCTGCAATAATCAGCAACATATTATTGCTTGTGTTTGCAGCAGTAAATGATCGCTAAAAACGATATGACTACATTCGACAAAAAGGGTCTATAAATTATGACGAACGACAACCACATAAAGATCAATGGCGCCACGGTACGCGAAAATCCATATGGAATGCAGCGCGAGCCCACTTTTTCCGGCATCTCATCTTTTATGCGGCGCAAATATAGCAAGGATATTGGCGGCGCTGATTTGGTCGTCAGCGGGATTCCATTCGATTTGGCCGTAACCTATCGTTCTGGCGCTCGTTTCGGACCACAAGCAATTCGCCTTGCATCGGCGGAGGTTGCTTCGACGAAACCTTACCCATGGGGCTTTGATCCATTTGAGAATCTGACAGTCATAGATTTTGGCGATTGTTTTCTCGACGTACACAATCCATTATCGATCCATCAAACAATTATCGAGCATGCTCGCCATATTCTGGCATCAGGTGCGCGCATGCTAACTTTTGGCGGCGATCACTATATTACTTACCCGTTATTGAAAGCACATGCCGAAAAGTTTGGGAAACCACTTGCACTAATCCATTTTGATGCGCATAGCGATACTTGGCCAGACGATTCACCCGATTCTCTGAATCACGGCTCAATGTTCTATAAGGCGATGAATGATGGATTGATCGATTCCAAGCATTCCGTGCAAATTGGCATTCGTACCTGGAACGATGATTTTATGGGCATACACATTCTCGATGCCACTTGGGTACATCGTCATGGCACTGACGCTGTAGTTACGGAAGTTGAGCGCATTGTCGGCGACCGCCCAGCCTATTTCACATTTGATATCGATTGTCTCGACCCTGCTTTTGCTCCCGGAACCGGCACGCCGGTTTGCGGCGGTCTATCCACTGCTCAGACATTGAGCATCATTCGTGGTCTTAGCGGAATTAATCTGATCGGCATGGATATTGTTGAAGTAGCGCCCGCATACGACCATAGTCAGATCACGGCACTTGCTGCTGCTCATATTGCAAGCGACCTTATTTGCTTGCTGGCAAAACGCAAAGCCGAGAAATGAAGGTGCTCCAGGAAAAAATCCCTAACCAAGGGGCACCTACATTAATTTTAATTCGAGAAGAACTTCAAGTTTTTTCTAAAAAACATAGCGCAAATTGATGCCACCTCCCCAATCAGGGCTGCGATCGGAGAACCCTCTTATCCCGTAGGCATTCAGTCTGAAGTTATTGGAAACCCGTTGCGAAAAATATAGCGTTAGATCCCTGCTGTCTTCCAAGCGCACGGGAGATTGCCCCATAGTGTAATTTACCCCCATGGTGACACTAGGAGATAATTGATACCCAGCACCAGTTGCACCATAGAGCACGTTATGAAAAGTAATCCCGGATGGGTTACCCAATATTCTATAACCAAACGTTGCACTCAATGTGAACTTGGAAATTGTTTTAAACAAATCACCTTGAATAGCATAATCGACTTGACCACTTCCCATATTCTGCTTGGCGCTGGCAGTCGGTATTTTTATCCGAGTGGTAATATCAAAAGCAATGCCAGTTGGTGCATGATCAATCAAATTGTAACTGAATGCGGCAACGATATCGCCCAATCCCGATTGCGTTGTTCTGTTAAACGATGATCCGCCCAGCGGAATACCCCCAATAAGTCCGGAAGCGATAGTTTTGCCTAATCTGACACTATTTATCGCATCATCTGAATCGTCATCTTCATCGCCACCACCTCCGTTTCCGCCATTGTCGTCACCTCCGCCCCCTCCACTGCCACTATTGTCGTCATCCCCACCACCGCCGCCGCTACCGCTGTTGTCGTCACCCCCACTACCACCGCTTCCACTTCCGCTATTGTCGTCACCTCCATCTCCACCGCCGCTTCCACTATTGCCGCCACCATCACTTCCACCGTTGCCATTGCCTCCTCCAGAACCTGAATTGCTTTCCTTGCGACCTGGATTCTCACCTGAGCAATTCTGTGTATCCTCATCACAGACAACAATAACGCCACCACTGCCTGAGCTGCTACCGCCAGAAATTCCTCCGATAATGGGGCCTCCACCATCCACGACACCACCAATTCCGGGACCAAGCACATTACCCGGACCAGTGATATTAAGATAAGGAACAATCACCCTGAAAGATGCTCGATCCTTGTCGTAGCGGGCCGTAAAAGGAACATACCAGATATCAGTTGCAGTACTCCCCCCGTATTTACCCGTGGTGAAGTCAGTTGCAGCACTGAAGCTTAATCTATTGGCAAAAACGACGGGGCAATTGATACCAAGCACTAATAACAATAATGCTAAGCTTTTTTGTTTGAAAGAAAGGGATAAGTGCATGAGAGCCTTTTTCGTGTGAACATAATCTGCGTAATCGTCCGATGCGATTGCGCGAATTAATAAACTACGGCCCATGTCTTAGTTAATTAATGCTGACCCCCGATAGGGTGCATTTTCTTTTATAGTCAGAATGACCACTTATTCTACTTTTATCTTTTCAAGGCAAATTTTAAAATAGGAAAATAAATCACGTCCATATTTCATTTATTGCTTCTTGAAAACTAAATAAGTTAATCGCGAATTCTATCTGGAACATCAATATCACGTATGCTTTCTCTATGATCACCAGCCCGGTCTGGGATATCAACATCTCGCGTGCTTTCTCTATGATCGCCAATCCGATCACGCAGACCAGAATCAAATTCGTCCGGCCTCTCGTGTCTGTCAATGATTAAATCCTTGTCATAACGTTCTGCATGATCGCGCGCCCTATCTGGGGTGTCAGCATCACGCACACTATCTTTATGATCACTTGGCCTATCCCGCACATCTGAGCCGGATTCTCTTGGATTCTCTTGGATTATGGACTTGCGATTCAATACGTCGTTATCGCGCATATCGAATGATTTCTCTATAGGATCCTGTCTTGTAGAACCGGAATGATCACTCTTTTTTTCGTCTTCAACACGGGATGAATGATCCATACGCGAATCCTTGCCGGATGACTGATTATTGCCTGAGTCAAGGTCACGTCCTTTTTTTAAATCGCTCGGATTCTGATTGCCGCCATCATGCCCACTGCCGTGACCTTGACTATCTTTACCGCTCTGGGAAGGCTTAACTTCCGATTTGTTGATCGTATTGTTTTCACCTTTGCCGCTGTTATCAATAAAAGCCCTATCGTTTCCTTCCTGTATCTGAAGCGGCAGTATGTTTCTTACTTCAATACGTTCTGAAATAATCCGCTGATCCGCACCAAGCCTACCGCTAATGAGTACACGCTGATCCAACTTGAGGTCATTCCTCGTTGTTCCCGCTAACTGCGTATCGGGATCAATGATAATTATCCGGTTGCTTACGTTTAATTCCTTGCCACCCAGGGCATGGATATACCCTTCAATCACAAGATGTTCTACATTTCCAATACTCCGGGACATCGGCTCGACCTGGATTTGCTGGGCGTGCAAATGGATGCCATCCCATTGACCTGTAACCTCGATTTCCATGCCTTGCGAAATATCCGTTAGCGATGATTTAGCATCATGCTGAACGCGCGTGCCATTAACCACAAAACCATGTGTGTCAATTTGAGTGATATGACCATTTACTTTGGCTTGCGCATGCGGTGGTGTGGTTTCGATTCGTGATGCTATAATCGCACCATTGGATTGTCTGTGACCGCTGACTTGCACCCAATCGCCCACTTTCATGCTTGAAACATAGTCATGATCCACAGATTTTCCAATCTGCACAGTTTGATCTAATACACGCATTTCCCCGGTTTCTGAATTAATATTGCTAATCGGCCCAATCGCGGCATGCACTACCGCAATGTTCCGAGCCACCAATTCGTGGCCAGCGCCTAGCGCACGCGCGGCAACAACTTGCCCTACCGCAAGATCACGTGCTGTTGAAGGGCGCCCATCAATAGAAATAGGAGTATTGCTGTCATAGTGAACCTCAATGCCATTGACACAAATACTTGCAAATCCGGTGATAATACCAATAATTCCCGTTCCTCCGAGCCCCCCATCGTCAGCAACAAGCCCAGTTCCTCCAATACCGCCTTCTTCCTGAACACCGGTACCGCCCACTCTTGATTCGGCTAATGGCGCACCAGTCCCGCCAATACCGCCTCCCGAAACACTGGTACCACCCATTCCCCCATCGCGCACACCTGTACCACCCACACCCGATTCCACTAATGGCGTACCAGTGCCGCCGATTCCAGATTGAGGTTGCAGTATAGGATTGATCAGGGAAGCACTGACATCGCAATTGTTCTTAGCGAGGACACTGGCGGAATAGAAAAACATCAGAGCGATGACACCCAAAATATATGTGCCGTAACGGTATAGGGCGGCTAATGAAGTTTTTGTCATTTCGCTTTACAAACGTCCTGAATGGTTCAGCTCAGTGTATCATTGCTATCTGCTTTTGTTGATTCTTCCGAATCAACCGGCTCACTATAATAATAAATGCCGAATGTCATGCGATAACGCGATTCGCTTCTTGGTGCATCATTTTTTTCAAGTTCCATCGCGTCTTTGTTAATGGCAAGCAGTGACTCCATTCCAAGATAGGTAGATTTTTCGGCCAACTTCTGCACCGAATCAATAGTTAATTCATCATAAGAAACACTTCGTTCAAAAAAAGGCTGTTTTTCCCCTAATAAATTATTGGTCGCGGCAGCGGCATGATCATGCAAGTTATGACCGAAGTAATACACTTTTTCCTCAAAGCCGTATGCCGGAACAAATGCCGATGTATTGAGGCACACTCGCTTCTGATCATCAAAATGCGCCACCCCGAGTCTCAACCATTCATCAAGCACAACTCGCGAACGGATATCACAGCTCACATTTGCAACGAGTTTCTCAAAAGAAATTTCACCACCTTCTTTAATAAATCTAGGCAATGGCTTAGGTTGATTATTTTCATCTAGATAACGCGCGTCACTGGTCCAAAGACTCACCAATCGAGCACCCAATGAAACTGCTTGAGGAATCGCCTCAGCATCGGAATGATTTTCATGTCGCAATCGTCTGATATCTTTACGATGAACACCTGTTAGCAAACTTAAATGACTGTCTGTCGAAGATTTTCCCTCAATCTTAAAATCTTTATCTGCGATTTCTATAAACAATTCTTTCAGTAATTCCAACAAAAAAGGATAAGTGATTCCTTTTGACAGCATTAACCTGATTATTGGACGAAGCACGCGCCGGAGCGCAACAACGAGCGCTGGCGAAAGTGTTGAGTTAGGCGTTTGACTACTGTGCATAAAAAGCTTATCCGCGAATAAATGAGCTACAAAGTTGATGAATACAAGGCATTTTAACATATTGTGGGAAATAATCACACAATATTATTGACATGGGAAAATATCCCACGTATAGTCGATCCTGTGTGATAAACAATATCACACGCACATCAGGACACATTACTGATGCTGCATCAATTCAAATCAAGGAGAAGTATCATGAAGAAACTCTCAATTATCACAATTCTAATGTTCAGCATGGGATTTGCATCTACATCTTTTTCTGCCGGAAAAACTGTAGGTGATTACCTTGGATACTCGAACACAATGAACAATCCGACAGACCAGATTCGATATGAGCGCGGTACGGATGATTCTAGCAGAACTGTGCATTCAGAAAACAGTAAAGATACCGCCTCACCCACCGCGCTTAGCGGGCAAAATGTCGATGATCGCGAAGCCAGACGAATCGGAAAATTGCTCTGGAAAAACGACCATGTTCACGGAGGTCATGGCAACACGAAATAATATAAAATAGTAAAGCTCAGCGGCGTCTGTCAAAGGCGGAGCTGAGTGAAAAAATAACAAAAAACCATTATTTTTATTGCTCCAAGGAGAACATTCAATGTTTAATAAAAAATTTTTAAAGCAAGCAGTCAATTTGGGGATCTATTCCTCAGCACTGCTCATGTTATCAGTAGGCAGCGTCTCTGCGGGTGATAACGAAGTCAAATTTGAGCTAACGGATAACCCCGGGCGATGGTTTGATACGGGTACGTCTGTCGCAGGGAATCGTTCAATTGCCATAGCCTCCCCAGGCGTGCGCGTGAAGTTCTCGGGCAATTCCAATACGGTGCATACCCGAACCAGTTTAATTTATCCGACGGGCGCCGCTAATATGCCTTTCAATACGGAGCCGAGAAAAGGCGGAGATGATGTGACGCTAACAACACCCGGTTTGTATGTTTTCACCTGTAGCGTTCATCCCTACATGTTTGGCGCTGTGATTGTCGATGATCCTAAAACTGACGGGTTAGATTTAGGTTCTTCAATCAGTCTGATTAATGGCATTACCGTTCCAACCAGCAGCGATCTGGCAACTAGACTCTTACGGACTTTCTTTATTGCCACCAACCCTGCCAACTGGCAAGACTACGCCAGCAATAAACCGTGGCATATTACTTATCCAGACGTTGATGTCAACATAGATATCGGTGTCGTCAATCTGCCAGCAGTGCTCAATGCACGTTATGGCAATGATATTTCGCTAAACGCACTAGAAAACCCTCAAACCCCAGCAGTCGGTGAAATATGGGTTGCCACGCAATTTGAAACCACTCGCGGCAAAGAAAAACCCGGCACAATATCAGCGATAGATGGATCTTCCTGGCAAGTGACCCGCAAAGTAGCATTACCTTCCATCGAGATGAACAATCCACACAATATGTGGACCGATAAAGATCAAACTGTAATTTACGCTACTCAATGGTTTGACAGTAAACTGGCTGTATTTAATCGCCAAACGGGTGCGCTGATACGCAATGTATCCGTAGGAGAATCCCCTGCGCATGTGATGACACTGACGGATTCTGATCGTCTTCACGTTACGAATAATGGCGACACGCGCACAGATTCTGTAATGGAATTAGCGCCCTTGGCAGACGGAGTGTTGCGCAGAGTGGATATTGGACGCGGCAACCCGCACGCACACTGGATGAGTCATGACGGCAAAACCATGGTAACGCCCAATGTCTTTTCGGGTGACTCCACACAATACAATTTTCATACCGATGCTATTGAGGCCATTGTGCCGGTCGGTAGTCCTTTCGGTCATCCTATAGCAACGGGCATGATGCCGGATGCCAGCAAATATTATGCGGCAAATCTGCTCGATAGCACGATCGCGGTTGTAAATATGGATACGCATACCGTCATCAAACATATCAATTTGATCCAGAACTATGATCCTGTTGCAGGAACCATTACCGGCCCTGTAGGCGCCTTACCAATTCAAACACCGGTGTCTCCGGATGGCAGAAACATGGTAACCGCCAATACGCTTACCGGCACGATAACCATTGTCAATACAAGCACGGATGAATTGGTTGCGATGCTACCCTGTGATCCAGGCTGTCACGGCGTACAATATGGCGCCAAACAAGGTGGCGGTTACTATGCGTATGTATCCAGCAAGTTTTCCAACAGAATGCTGATCGTGGATCCTGATCCCAACAATGATGGTGATCCATCAGATGCAAAAATTGTTGGTACGGTAGGATTATTTGCCGCGGAGACTACACAAAAGGATGACGCAATAAAAGGGAATCCAGGCATGGGCGGGCAAGGCATTCTGCCGATCCCGGTAGTATATAACGGCTGGGTGCAGAATCTACCTACATCATGGAGCAGTCAGTTGACCCCAGCTCAACGCAATCCGATTGAATAATCGCATTTTTAATATAACTAGTTCAAAGGATAAATGACAACTACAGATAGTATTTGATATCGCCTTACCCTATTAAATGCTATCTGTCACATTGACTTAATTGATTCTTTAGGAGATCCAAAATGAGCTCAGGACACGATGATTCATCTAGCAGCAACAAACATTTTACATTCACTATTGAAAACGGAGTTGTGACAGCCTATTTCGAAGTTGAAAATGGAATAACTCAGCAAGAATCTATCGACAACAGAGATTCTTTTGTTATCGATGGCACTCAAATCACCCACACCAAACAATCGTCTAACGGACCGGAAATCACTGTCTATTCTGACCCCGAGGGTGATGGATCCTACAAAGCTATCTCTGATTCCAACAGCACGGATGATGATGGCAATATTGATGATCGCCCTGGCAGTGGAGACCACAAAGGCTACCAGTTCACCATTAACGAAAATAATGAAGTCGTTGAAGTATTTGAGATTAAAAAAGGTGTGCCGGAACTTAAGCCCATCGATGATGATGGCACTGAAGTCTATTCTGTAACGGATGCGGGTGACGTAATTCGTGCTGACGAAGAACCTTCCGGCACAGAAATCACACGCTATTCTGATGCAGATGGCGATGGTATCTATCATCGTGTTTCTGAAGAATGGTCTCCTAGCTCTCCAGGAGCCGGGTTTAAAATTACAGATCGACTCGTTTACTCTCCATCTGACGGCGATGATCGAATTGGAGTACGCGGTGGCGAAGATTGCCATGGCGGGCAAGGTGCGGATGATTTTGTGATCCGCGAGGCTGCACATTTACGAATCGGAGACTTTAACTCCAGCGAAGATAAATTCATTATATTTGATACCGGGCTGGGCCTTGTTTCAAGAGAACATCTAGAAAGCTTTGTCACTAATATTCACCGTAGTGATGATGATCAAGATTTCATAGTGGATTTTGGTTCTACCGCATCAGTCACGCTGGTTGGCGTCGCGTCTGATCAAATTAGCTGGGACGATGTCAGTGTATTGAGTTAGACCATTACTAATCCAATACGTCGATAAGCTCATGATAAGCAATCAAGTTTAATTCTGCCCTGATTGAGCTTGTCGAATTGAGAAAATAGTCATCAACCAATTGAGCGTTTTCCTGGCACTTTAGCCAAAGGAGCAATAACCCCTACAGGCTTATTGTTCTGTTCCTCGGGTAGAAAACTCTCTGAATGCCGGTTAATGCCGCATATTTTGCGGCAGGGGTTTCTGCGTCACTTTTTCCGGCTTCGAATAGATTGGTTTGATCTCTCTAAATAATCCATCCACATGATTTACAAGGAATATCAGAAACCATCAATTCCAGTTATCAAGAATTCCTCGAGAATGCACACAATTTAAATAATAAGGGAGTAAATATGAACTACCCATCAAAAAGAAACTTGGTTTTAAGAATCATTATTGGCACATGTTTAAGTGTTATGACCGTATCACAGGCATATGCCCAGGATGCGACAGCTCAACGCATTCAACAACTGGAAAGCACCCTGCAACAAATTCAAGATGAATTGAATAGGATTAAAGCTGAGTCGGCCCGGACGCAAGAAATGCACAACGAATTGAATCGAGTGAAGGCAGAATCGGCTGTAACCACGCAGAAAGTTGAGCAGATTGAGGAAGCCAGGGCCTCCAGAGAAAAGGCTAGTGTCGAGGGTATGAGCAATAAAAAAATCATGCTGTTTTTCCGTGGTGGTTATGGCAGAAGTGATCAACATCGTAATGGTGTATCTTTGGAAAGCCGCGTTGCACCGATTGGTGCACAAGAACAAGCAGACCGGCACGCATGGTATACCGGCGCTGGATTTGACTTTCAATTAACTAGAGACACTTGGGGTTATATACCAAAAACAGAAATCCATGCGGAACTGATGTTTGAATATCTACAGTATGGACATGGCGTTCAAGGCAATGTGCTGGCAAATGAACCTACGCAACTGGCGGGTGGCGCATACAATCCTCGGGGTGTGACAGTCAACCAATTCACCCTGACTGCATCGCCTAAAATTAAATTCAATCATTTTGCGGAGTATAAAATCAGACCCTGGATTATTCCTGCCGGCTTAGCGATACACGTCATCAGCCCGCCATCCGAGTCTATTACCTATATTGATCCCGGCATTATGTTTGCAGGCGGAGTTGAATATAACATTTGGAGAGATTTCTTCATTGGCGCGGATGCACGCTATCAGTTGACCGCCGGCTCTCTGGATGGCGCGAAATTTGGCGGTTTGACTGTCGGTGGTTATGTCGGCATAGGATTCTGATCTCGATCAGTAATAATTTTACTTTATGGAGATGAAATACCCCGGATAGGTGTGACCGGGGCCTCCATGAATCAAGAGAAGGAGAGCGAACGTTATAACCGGCTCTAACTGGATATCATGCTGCTGTTCGACAGCACCAGCTTTCGCCCTTTTGAGGGGTTAACAAACATAAGCTCTCTGCTTTGCCGAGAGTGATTTAACTTGGCAACCATCCTATTGATATCTAAATGCTCTTTAACAAAAAATGAACTGGCAGGATAAATAGTGGCAGAGGCGGGATATCGAATCCATGACCGCTATCAATTCAATTGATATCCCTTAAACTCTGTTTCTCGCAAGAAATCATTCCAAACAAAAATGGGATCAACCAATGGATTGGTTGGGATCATGAAAGTCACAAGGTCCAGTACGCCGCATCCTGTGCGATTAATGGCATACCAGGCGCCCTGAAACACCCCCAGAGTAACAATAGTCAAGCCAGAAACCGGTGTATCTTTTTGTCCAGTCAAATGGATATTCTTCGGCAATTCTATCCATCCGGTAGCTACATTTGCTATACCAGAGAAAAGCTTCAGGCCGGCTTTGTTAAAATATGAATTTCCAGTTATTTCTTCATCTGCCATGACTTGAGGCGAAAAAAGAAAAGACAGAGAAACCACTAAAGCAAATTTGGAAATTGATCTCACCAAAACTCTCCTTTTAATTGTAAGATTTTTTTAGCATTATCGGCAGTATTCGCTTGATATTGCCACTGAATATCTTCAGCAGTTCTTCGTGACCAGCAGATGACTTGGTGACAATGTTCTGCCGTTGGGCTTCAACGTAATTTTTCTGACAGAACGTCATAAAATCAGAAAGCCAACGATTGATCAAATTCATATCCGAAGCAACACCGCCATAAAGTTGCTTCAAAGCATAGGGTGGCTCTGAAATGCAACGCACACAGAAATAACATAAATCTTATCATGTAAATTCACGATTCCGATTTGCAATCAAACCTCATATTGGCTTGAGTGACTCCAAATATTACGAATCAGATTAAAACAGTAACTAGCGCAAGTAATTATCACGCTTTATTGCTTACAGATACATAGATTTTTCTTTTGCAATAAATTTCTTGGTGTTATAATCGAGGGCTTTTGTTATGCCCATAATGGGTAAAGAACAAATTTTTTACTTATCAACTAACCAAGAGGTTACGCCTATTTATGACGACTATTAAAGTTAAGGAAAATGAGCCATTTGAAGTTGCAATGCGACGCTTTAAACGTTCTATCGAAAAAACAGGAATACTAACAGAATTACGTGCTCGTGAGTTTTATGAAAAACCAACTGCTGAGCGGAAACGTAAACTTGCAGCAGCAGTAAAGCGTAACTACAAGCGTTTGCGTAGTCAATTGCTACCACCAAAACTTTATTAAGTCATCATTGTCTGACTGCCAGAATTGAGAGTGGTTGAGCGCCATTTTCAGCTGTCTTTGAATATAGAATATTAGGATCACCCATGATGCCTACTGATTTAAAACAGAAGATTACTGAAGACATGAAGATTGCGATGCGAGCAGGCAATACTAAGCAGCGCGACACCATCCGTTTATTGCAAGCCGCCATTAAACAACGGGAAGTTGATGAGCGTATAACACTTGATGACGCAGCAGTCATAGCTGTTATCGAAAAAATGCTCAAGCAGCGGAAAGATTCAATTGCACAGTACGAAGCGGCGCAGAGATTTGATCTTGCCAATAACGAAAAGGACGAGATCTCGATCCTAAGTGTATATATGCCAAAACCCTTTGATGATTCTGAAATTAATACCTTAATTTCCGAAGCAATAACAGAAGTCGGCGCAGTAAGCATGCAGAATATGGGAAAAGTAATGGCGATACTAAAACCAAAGCTTGTCGGACGAGCAGATATGTCCAAAGTGTCAATATTGATTAAAGAAAAAATGTCGACCTAATATTATCCATTTAAGGGTTGTATTTTTTGCAACTTCAGTTGCGATAATTTCTTTTACTTGCTTGCGGGATGTATTATTGTTTTGAATAAATGATTCCACAAACTTTCATCCATGACTTGCTCAATCGGGCTGATATTGTTGATACGGTTGATCGCCATGTGTCACTTAAAAAAGCAGGCGCTAACTTCGTTGCATGTTGTCCGTTTCATAATGAAAAAACCCCTTCATTTACTGTCAGCCAATCTAAACAGTTTTACCATTGCTTTGGTTGCGGCGCACATGGCAATGCAATCAATTTTCTAATGGAATACAATGGATTGAGCTTTGTTGAAGCGATACGTGATTTAGCAGCTTATGTTGGAATGCAAGTGCCAATTCAGCAAACCGACGCACCTCACAACTCGGCCGTTCCGGCTGATTTAGAGAATTATTTCGCAAAAGACTATCACATTAGCAATCCAGCAATATCTCTTCAAGATCTTTTAAATGTAATGCAAGTTGCCACCCGCTTCTATCGGGAGCAATTAAAAAATTCCGAAAAAGCGATTGCTTATCTTAAAAAGCGTGACTTGTCGGGTAAAGCAGCTGCACGATTTGCTATTGGTTACGCACCAACTGGCTGGCAAAACCTGGAAACAGTTTTTTCAGATTATAAATCTGAAAAGACTCGTAATTTATTAGTGCAGGCTGGATTAGTCATCGTTGGCGATGAAGGTAAGCAATACGATAGATTCAGAAATCGCATTATGTTCCCAATTCTTAATCAAAAGGGTCAGATCATTGGTTTTGGCGGACGGGTATTAGACGACGAAGAACCCAAGTATCTGAATTCTCCGGAAACGATTTTATTTGAGAAAGGGCGCGAATTATACAATTTATTTTCTGCGCGTCGCGCTATTCGCGAAGCAAATTGTGTGCTCGTTGTAGAAGGATACATGGATGTCATATCGCTTGCGCAGCATGGGATTGATTATGCAGTAGCTTCTTTGGGCACGACCACAACCAGCGTTCATCTGCAAAAGCTATTGCGCCAGACTGATCAAATCATTTTCAGTTTCGACGGCGACAAAGCGGGCAGAAAAGCAGCTTGGCGAGCCCTTGAGAACAGTCTTGCGCTGCTTTCAGACGGCAAGTTTCTGAACTTTCTTTTTCTACCTGACGGTACAGACCCAGACAGCTTTGTGAAACAGAATGGAAGAGAATCCTTTGAGCAGCAACTTAAACAATCAGTACCCTTGTCAGATTTTCTATTTAAGGAATTATGCTCAAGAATTAACATCCAAACCAGTGAAGGTCGCGCCAAACTGATACATGATGCCAAACCGCTATTGCAGCAGGTAACTGCACCGGCGCTTTCGTTGATATTATGGAGACGCTTGGCAGAGCTCTGTGATATTAGTCAGCCTGAGCTGGAAGAACTATTACAAATAAAACCAACTTACAAGAAACGCACAGTAAAAAAGGCGCCACGAAAACAACCAGTCACATCTTATCGCTGGTTAATTATGATGCTATTGCATAACTCGAGTTATATCAACAAGATAGATAGGAAATTGCTTTCAGGGCAAAAGGAAGACTCAAAAGAAATCGCCGCACTGGAAGCATTGATTGAACTTTTTGATAAATATCCGCACTTGATTAATAGTGAAGCGCCAACTTCAACAATAACTGCTTACTTACAAGACAGTTCACATAGGGCATTGTTTGAAACCATCGAGAGTGAAACTTTAGAGTGGAGTGACACAATTGATTTAGAAGCAAATTTTTTAGGTGCGCTAGAAAAGCTACAGCAAGTACAGCGTAAGAAACGCATCACAGAATTATATAGCAAGTCTTTGAATACACTTACTGATGATGAGAAACGGGAACTACAACAACTAGCGATGCGATGAAACCAGTTTAGTAAGTGCCAGCAGTAATGAATTTTGCTATAATTCTACGCTTTCAGCTATAAATTATCCATGTTATTGGGAATCCAGTATGCCAAAAACAAGAGCAGGCGAGTCTAAAGATACCAAGAATGAAGTTATCAATAAATCATCCATAAAAAAAACTGAAAATGTCGATAAAGAAATGGCAGAAAAAAAAGTAAAAATGACTGTAAAAAAAGCAATAAATAAAACAACACTAACAAAAATATCTGATAAAGCGGCATCGAGTGCGATTGAAAGTTATCAAGTTGCAGTGGATGAAAATGCTATCGATCTGAGTGAAACCAAGAAAACCAGAGGCAGAACTCCAAAAAAGAACAAAACAAGCATGGGTAAGGATCAGATCGATAAAATCAACACTGCTTCGATTATCCAAAGTGGCAATTCACAGCCTCAGGATCTTGAAGCGCGTCGCATGCGCTTGAAAATTCTTATCGGATTAGGGAAGGAACGCGGATATCTTACCTACGCGGAAATCAATGATCATTTGCCTGATGATATGCTGGATGCAGAGCAAATTGAAGGCATCATTAGCATGATTAACGATATGGGCATATCTGTGCATGATGAAGCACCGGATGCCGAAGCTTTGCTAATGTCCGATGCAGCTACTACTGTAGCTGATGAAGATGTCGCAGAAGAAGCAGAAGCCGCACTTTCAACAGTAGACTCCGAGTTTGGGCGCACGACCGATCCAGTGCGTATGTATATGCGCGAAATGGGGTCAGTTGGTTTGCTCACGCGCGAAAGTGAAATTGAAATCGCAAAGCGCATCGAAGGTGGATTGCGTCACATGATTCAAGCAATTTCAGCCTGCCCTCCGATTATTGCAAAAATAGTCGACTTGGCTACTGAAGTTGAAAAAGAGACTATGCGCATTGATGAAGTTGTCGATGGATTATTAGATGCAAATGCGCAAGATATTATCAATGAAGAATTTCCTGAAGAAACTATCGAGCAAGAGCTGGCCTCCAATGATCTCGATGATGATGAAGAGGATGACGATAGCGATGGCGCAGCAATTGCCAGCGCTGATTTGTTAAAACTTAAAACGGATGCACTTGAGCGTTTTGCGATTATTCGCCAGATGCATAACGAAATGCAAGTCTTACTTGAGAAAGAGGGATCTTATCATCAGGGATACATTGAGTTACAAGATGAAATTTCGGCTGAGTTAATGGCTATTCGTTTCTCTGCAAAAATGGTGGAAAAGCTTTGCGATACTCAACGTGAATTAGTCGGCGATGTGCGTAGTTATGAACGCAAAATAATGGATCTGTGCGTATCCAAAGCGAAAATGCCAAGAAATCACTTTATCAAGACTTTCCCCGGAAATGAAACAAATCTTGATTGGATAACGCAAGAAATCAATATGGGAAAACCTTATAGTCAGGCACTCGAGCATTACAAACCAGCAATTCTTGAAGAGCAACACAATTTGCTGGCACTTAGAAGCAAGATTGGCATTCCAATAAAAGACTTGAAAGAAATCAATCGTAAGATGTCCACAGGTGAAGCTAAAGCTCGTCGTGCCAAGCGAGAAATGACGGAAGCAAATTTACGTCTGGTAATTTCAATCGCCAAGAAATATACCAACCGTGGATTACAATTTCTTGATTTAATCCAAGAGGGAAATATCGGTTTAATGAAGGCAGTGGATAAATTCGAGTATCGCCGTGGCTACAAATTTTCAACTTATGCAACATGGTGGATCCGGCAAGCAATTACCCGCTCAATTGCAGATCAAGCGCGCACTATACGAATACCGGTGCATATGATTGAAACAATCAATAAGATGAATCGTATCTCACGGCAGATACTGCAAGAAACTGGGCAAGAGCCAGAACCGGCTGTACTCGCGCAAAAAATGGAAATGCCCGAAGAAAAAATTCGCAAAATTCTCAAGATTTCCAAAGAGCCCATTTCTATGGAAACGCCTATTGGCGACGACGAAGACTCACATCTCGGCGATTTTATCGAAGATGCAGCTACAATGGCACCAGCCGATGCAGCCGTTTATGCCAGTTTGCGCGGTGTGACAAAGGATATATTGGATTCTTTAACGCCACGCGAGGCCAAGGTGTTACGCATGCGCTTTGGTATAGAAATGAACACCGATCATACCCTGGAAGAAGTAGGAAAACAGTTCGACGTTACCCGTGAACGCATTCGCCAAATTGAAGCCAAAGCGTTACGTAAATTACGTCACCCTGCCCGTTCTGAACGTCTACGTAGTTTCCTAGATACTGGGAACAATTAAAGTACAAATAAGGGTCTGTAGCTCAGTTGGTTAGAGCAGGGGACTCATAATCCCTTGGTCGCTGGTTCGAGTCCAGCCAGACCCACCAACAAATCAAAGAGTTGGCTTAAGCGCCAACTCTTTTTTATTTATGTGTAAGCACTATGTAAGCTTATCGCGCTACAGTAAAACTTGTTTAACAACTTTTTTCGAAAAGAAGTACTCCTTACACCCTACCCGGCCACACCCCATTAATCTCGCTATAGCACGGTGAGATTTGCTCACGTCGGACTGCGGAAAAATTAGGAAATTTCCCAATAGAGAAATATGCATTTTTTTGTTAGTCAGTTAAAAGGTTAGAAGAATAGATTGCTGCAAGTATTCAGATAGTTGCTAGTCTGTTATGATATTTATCCAACTGATGTCGAATAGGAAGTGAATGCCGAATAACGAGGCTATAGCTCGAATCAAGATAAACAAGCTGCTTGAAGCGGCGGGCTGGCGTTTTTTCGCAAAAGGTAATTTGCCTGCCAACATTCAGCTTGAACCCGGCATTACGATCGAGACACTTGATCTCGACGATCTCGGAGAAAACTTTGAGAAATCTTCAAAGGGATATATTGATTTTCTTTTGCTCAACGAAAGAGGTTTTCCCTTTATCGTTCTCGAGGCCAAATCAGAAGACAAAAGTCCACTCGTCGGCAAGGAACAGGCACGTAAATACGCCAAATCCCAGAACTGCCGTTTCGTTATTCTATCGAACGGGAACCTGCATTATTTCTGGGACCTTGAGCGCGGCAATCCCTACATTATTACCACTTTCCCGACACCTGTTTCGATGATGGGTTATCAAAAATCTGTACCCGAACCCAAGCGCTTAATCGAAGAAGTTATTGGCGATGATTACGTTGTGCTCACCCAGCGACCAGGCTATGCAACTGAAGCAGCATGGAAGAACGAAAGTGAGCGTTCTGGTTTCATTGATATCAACAGCCTGCGCTTTCTCCGTCCGTATCAAAAGAAAGCTATGACTGCACTACAAGCCGCCATTAAAGTGGGCAAAGATCGCTTTCTATTCGAGATGGCCACTGGAACCGGCAAGACACTCACCTCTGCTGCTGTCATCAAACTTTTTATGCGCACCGGCAATGCGCAGCGTGTGCTATTCCTTGTGGATCGTCTGGAATTGGAAGACCAAGCTAAGAAGGCCTTTCAACAGGTGCTCGCTAATGATTACAAAACTGTCATCTACAAAGAAAGCCGCGATGACTGGCGTCACGCCGAGATCGTGGTCACCACTGTACAGTCACTGCTCTTCAACAACAAATACCAGCAACTCTTTTCACCAACGGATTTTGATCTGGTAATCTCAGACGAAGCACACCGCTCGATAGGTGGCAATGCCCGTGCCGTCTTCGATTACTTCATCGGTTACAAGCTTGGCCTCACCGCCACACCACGCGATTATCTGAAGAAATTCGACAAAGCCAAGCCTAAAAACAATGACCCGAGAGAATTTGAGCGCCGTTTATTACTCGACACTTACCGCACCTTTGGCTGCGAGGATAGTCAGCCCACTTATCGCTATTCTCTACTTGATGGCGTTAAGGATGGCTTCCTAATTAATCCGACCGTCGTGGATGCTCGCAGTGAAGTGACTACACAGCTTTTATCGGAAGATGGTTTTGTTGTGGATTTCAAGGATGACCAAGGTGAAGACCAGAAAGAAATTTTCAAGCAGCGCGAATTCGAGAAACGCTTCTTCTCTGAGGCCACCAATCAGCTTCTGTGTAAAACATTTCTGGAGCACGCGTATCGCGACCCCATCAGCGGCGAAATTGGCAAATCGATCATCTTCGCCGTAAGCCAGAATCATGCTGCTAAACTGGCACAGATTCTGAACTTGATGGCAGATGTGATGTTTCCCGGTAAATACCAGTCTGACTTTGCCGTGCAAGTGACCTCACAAATTCCAGATGCCCAGCAATTCACTATCAACTTTACCAATAACAAACTGCTCGGTTCGGGCAATTTCCTGCCTGCTTACAAAACCAGCAAGGCTCGCATTTGTGTAACTGTGGGCATGATGACCACGGGCTACGATTGCCCTGACCTACTTAATCTGGGGATGTTCCGACCGATTTTTTCGCCAACCGATTTCATTCAGATTAAAGGGCGTGGCACGCGCAAACACAATTTTCTCGAAGAGTTACACGATAAAGATCACAAAGACAGCATCAAGGATGCACGCAAGACCTCCTATAAACTATTCGATTTTTTCGCCAATTGCGAATACTTCGAAGAAGAATTTAACTACGACGAAATTCTTAGACTACCCAAACTCAAAGGACAAATGGGCGAGGGGCCGGGCGGAGGTGGTGGTGGAAACGAAATAGATACCTATGATCATCTTGGTGGCGACATCGTAGCCTCGCTTAAAATTGAGCAAATAACTGCTGAGGGCATGAAGATTGACCGCATGTTTTACGAAAAATTTGAGGATACTGTACGCGAGAACACAACCATCGCCGAGGCCGTTGAAGCAGGGCATTGGGATCGGGTGATCGATTACGTCAACCAAGAACTCTTCGAGAAACCCGCCGAGTATTACAATCTAGATAAACTGCGCAAAGCCGCCGCCATAGATCGTCACCTAGGCTTACGCGAAATTCTCGAAAAAATCTTTGGATTGATTCCGAGCTTCAAATCCAAGGACGAACTGCTTGAAGAAGAATTCTCCAAATTCGTCGCCGATTACAAACCAGAGGATGCAGAAGCGATGCCTGCGCTTAAGAACTATTTCAAGGCCTACGCCACCAGCGACCAGATACGGCGTATCATCGAGAGCGAGGAATACACCGATCTCGTCACCAACCCGATTTTTTCGACCCGTGATTTCAAGGCTGTACCCAAACAATATCGCAGACTCATCCCTAATTACATCAAGGACTATGTGCCCTTGAATCAATTTAATGCATAAAGGCCGTAATGCTAGATACCGAAACAAAACGTCGCATTGACACCGCTCGCGATATTCTCGTTGGCAAAGTCCCAAATCCACAAGGTCAAGTTGAACAAATCACAATTGCCCTGATTTACAAGTTCATGGACGATATGGATGCCGAAGCAGAAGAATTAGGGGGTAAGCGAAAATTTTTTACCGGCGACTTCGCCCGCTTCGGCTGGGCTAAGCTGATGAGTGCGGGTATTGGCGGTCACGATTTGATCGGCCTGTACGGCGAAGGCATTTCTACTATGCCGCAGAATCCCGGCATCCCGCCTCTGTTCCGCGACATATTCAAGAATGCCTATCTGCCATATCGTGACCCCGAGACGCTTAAGAGCTTTCTCAAAATCATCAACGAGTTCAGCTACGACCATTCCGAGCGATTGGGCGATGCCTTTGAATATTTGCTCTCAGTCCTTGGCTCACAGGGCGATGCGGGCCAGTTCCGCACCCCGCGCCACATCATCGACTTCATCGTCAAGATACTCGCCCCGCAAAAAGGTGAGACCATCCTCGATCCGGCCTGTGGCACGGCGGGTTTTCTCATCTCCGCCTACAAGCACATCTTGCGCACCAACATTGACGCCAAGGGACTCAGCACCCTTACCCCCGACGAAAAGGGTCGCCTCGCACAGAACTTCAAGGGCTACGATATTTCACCCGACATGGTGCGCCTGTCGCTGGTGAATTTGTACCTGCACGGCTTCACCGATCCGCACATCTTTGAATACGACACCCTTACTTCCGAAGAGCGCTGGAATGAATACGCCGATGTGATCCTCGCCAATCCGCCGTTCATGTCGCCGAAAGGCGGCATCAAGCCGCACAAGCGTTTTTCGATACAAGCCAAACGTAGCGAAGTATTGTTCGTGGACTACATGGCCGAGCACCTCACACCGACAGGACGGGCCGGGATCATTGTCCCAGAGGGCATTATCTTTCAGAGCCAGACCGCCTATAAAGACTTACGAAAGCTGCTGGTTAAGAATTCTCTCGTCGCTGTCGTCTCCCTCCCGGCGGGCTGCTTCAATCCCTACTCCGGGGTGAAGACCAGCATTCTCATTCTCGACAAATCCCTCGCGAAGTCTGCCGATGCCATCGCCTTCTTCAAAGTAGAGAACGACGGCTTCGGCCTCGGCGCCCAGCGCCGCGCCTTCGACAAGAACGACCTTCCGCAAGTCCAGGCCGAACTCGCTTCCTACCTCCAAGCCCTTCGCGCCAAGATTCCCACCGAATCTATTTTCGCCCTCACGTCGACCGCTCAGATCGTGCCGAAAGAAAAGATCGCCGCGAATGGCGACTACAA
>RRZU011209690.1_pt1 | contig 54415 bp, 41 predicted proteins | sample 2165561 | NCBI WGS metagenome assembly RRZU01 (sample SAMN10456909, study PRJNA506462) | wastewater metagenome | isolation source: wastewater sludge | place: USA: Moscow, Idaho
AAAGAAGCCTACTATGCCCTATTCTATTTTTTGCCAAACCAAGAATAACCCCCTCACCGAACCCATGTTTTTTGGTCAGCCCGTCAATGTAGCACGCTACGATCAGCAAAAATATCCTATTTTTGAACAGCTAATCGAAAAACAACTGTCATTTTTTTGGCGCCCCGAAGAAATTGATGTATCCAAAGATCGCTTGGATTTTAGCAACCTTTCAGACCATGAACAGCATATTTTTTTGAGCAACCTAAAATACCAAACCCTGTTAGACTCCATTCAAGGGCGTAGCCCCAATGCCGTGCTACTGCCGCTGGTGTCTATCCCTGAGCTTGAAACTTGGATAGAAACATGGTCATTTAGTGAAACCATTCATTCGCGCAGCTATACCCATATTATTCGTAATGTGGTCAACGACCCAAGTAAAGTATTTGATGACATTGTAGACAACCCATTTATTTTGGAGCGTGCCACAGGCATTGCCAAATACTATGATGCGCTTTATCAACTATCACAGCTCTATAATCTTTATGGCGAAGGCAGACACGTCATTGATGGCAAAGTGGTAGAGGTGAGCCTAAAATTGTTAAAAACCAAGCTCTATCTTTGTTTGGTTGCCATCAACGTGTTAGAGGCTATTCGTTTTTACGTGTCGTTTGCGTGTTCATTTGCTTTTGCTGAGCGCAAATTGATGGAAGGCAATGCCAAAATCATCAAAATGATTGCCCGTGATGAAGCCTTACACCTAAACGGCACTCAGCACATGATTAATTTGATGCAATCTGGCAAAGATGACCTAGAGATGGCAGAGATTGCCGCCGAGTGCCAACCAGCAGCGATTGAAATTTTTAAAGACGCCGCTGAGCAAGAAAAAGCCTGGGCAAAATACTTATTTAAAGATGGCTCCATGATTGGCCTTAACGAAAACATCTTGGTGCAGTATGTGGAATATATCACCAACTTGCGTATGGACGCGATTGGTTTGCCGCCCATTTTTGCAGCGATTAAAAATAACCCCATTCCTTGGATTAATGCGTGGTTATCCTCAGACAATGTACAAGTAGCGCCACAAGAATCAGAAATTACTTCCTACCTTGTTGGGCAAATTGACGCTGAGCTAAGCGATGATGCATTCGACGACTTTGAGCTTTAATCGGTAATTGCGGGGCGATGGCTGGCAACGATGGCATGGATTTTTACCAATAGCACCCAATTTTATTTGCACCAAGGTGAGACCTTGCTACAAGGTCTGCTGCGGGTCGGTGCCCATGCCAGCCACCAATGCCTTGAAGGCTACTGTGGCACCTGCAAGCTGACCTACCATGTGGTGCATCCACAAACACACGTGCGTTATGTGATAGATCCTTTGGTGATGCTGGCTGACAATGAGATTTTGCCGTGCTGCTGCTATGTTCAAGGGGTTATTACCTTGGATATTGATTAGTATCAACCTAATCGCAGCGCCAATCCCCATACTAGGCAAAAACTTCCTACCGATGCTTTAATTTTGTCCCCGCAATCCCCATATAATCCGCTATAATGTTAGGTTTATCCCCTATTGCCATAAAACCAGCGGCTTTATGTTGGCGATGGATATAAGCAAGTGTTAAGGGCGACAAGTTTTACTAGGCTTAGCTCACTATATTTAACGTCTTGCACAAGCCAGTTAGGTGAAGACTCAATTGCCAGTATGCAGTAACTTAAGTAACTTAACTGACAAGACACTCCAAACACACATTTAAGTTAGCTCGTGTCTTTTGACAATCCTTAGGGTAGGGCTCACTTAACATAAAAACCTAAGCGGTACGGGCGGTTGCCACTGCCACTTTCTTAGGTTTGCGGTCGGGCTTGACCGTCTTTTAGAAGAAATCCCCAAACCATAGAAAGGGGAGGAAGTCAAATTGACATATTTTATTTAACCATTAGCAAAGTGAGCCCTCATGAGCGAACAATCAACTTCTCAATTAGCCACGCTGATTCAATTAGGCAAAGAGCAAGGCTATCTGACTTATGCCGAGATCAATGACCAGCTCCCCGAGTCAGTGACAGAAAGCGACCAAATTGAAGACATTATTCAAATGCTCACCGATGTTGGTATCAAAATCTTTGAGACGGCGCCCGATGAAGACGACATCATGCTCAGTGATGATGCCGATGATGACGAAATCGCCGTGGATGAGGCAGCCGCGGTTTTGGCCTCTGTTGAGTCTGAGCCAGGTCGTACTACCGACCCCGTACGTATGTACATGCGCGAGATGGGTACGGTTGACCTTTTGACCCGTGAAGGCGAAATTGCCATTGCCAAGCGCATTGAAGATGGTATCCGTGACGTACAGCACGCCATGACCTTTTGGCCTGGCACCGTCGAGATGGTGCTAGAGGAGTACCATCAGACATTTGAGGGCGAAAAGAAAGTTTCAGATATTATTACAGGTTTTTTAGACCCTGAAGCGAGTGATGATATCCCGTTGGCAGATGACGCCGAGATTGAAATAGCGCTACCCATTATCACCCCAAAACCCAAACCAAAAGAAAAAATCGCAGCGCTAGATGAAGACAGCAACGGTGAAAATGAGCTAGACGAAGAAGCCGAAGGCGAAGTGAGCGACGATGCGGATGCCGAAGAAGCCAGTGGTCTTGACCCTGAAGAAGTGCGCATACGTTTTGAAGAACTGGCACAACTATTTGACAAAGCCAAAACATTATTAGATGCCCACGGCCGTGACAACCCAGCCGTAAAAAATGCCTTTGATGAGCTTGCCAACTGCTTTATGCTATTTAAACTCAATAGCCGCGTAGCCGACAACATCATGGACATGATGCGGGATGTCTACGAAGACGTGCGCAAAAACGAACGCCACATCATGAAATTGGTCATTCGCCGCGGTAAAATGCCAAAAGAAGAATTTCGCAAAACCTTTCCGCATAATGAAACTAACCTAGACTGGCTACCCAACCGTATTGCTGGTCAACCCACGTTTGCTGATACCCTTGAGCGGGTGCTTGATGAAGTATTGCTTTATCAAGGGCGCATCCGCGAGCATGAAAAAAACTTGGGCATGGAAGTGCACGAGATGAAAAAAGTGGCGCGCGAAATGTCAGTCGGTGAAGCCAAAGCCCGCCGTGCCAAAAAAGAAATGGTCGAAGCCAACTTACGTTTGGTTATATCCATTGCCAAAAAATACACCAACCGCGGTTTACAATTCTTAGATTTGATTCAAGAGGGCAATATCGGCTTGATGAAAGCGGTGGACAAATTTGAATATCGCCGTGGTTACAAGTTTTCAACTTATGCCACTTGGTGGATTCGCCAAGCCATTACCCGCTCAATTGCCGACCAAGCGCGCACCATCCGTATTCCTGTGCATATGATTGAAACCATTAACAAAATCAACCGTGTCTCACGCCAGCTGCTACAAGAGATGGGACGCGAACCCACCCCTGAAGAGCTCGGCGAGCGCTTAGAGATGGACGAAGTTAAAGTCCGTAAAGTGCTCAAAATCGCCAAAGAACCTATTTCAATGGAAACCCCTATTGGCGATGATGAAGACAGCCATTTGGGTGATTTTATTGAAGACTCAAGCATCAGTAGTCCTGTGGATGAAGCCACCGCGCAAGGCTTAAAAGAAGCCACCCGTGAAGTGCTAGCCAACCTTACCGAACGTGAGGCCAAAGTGCTAAAAATGCGTTTTGGTATTGACATGTCAACTGACCACACCCTAGAGGAAGTGGGCAAGCAGTTTGATGTCACCCGTGAGCGTATCCGCCAAATTGAAGCCAAAGCTTTGCGCAAACTGCGCCACCCTTCTCGCTCTGAGCATTTACGCTCATTCCTTGAAAACGACTAAAATTTTTTATTAAGGTTGTTAAAAAAGCTGAAATACCTGTTTCAGCTTTTTTGGCGTTGGGTTACTCCTTGCAATAATTTCTTGCAATAATTTCTTGATTGAAACTAGCAAAATAGTCACCATGTAGTGATAAGACACAAAAAAATGAGGTACGCCCATGAGCGACAAAACCATCAAAATTAGTAACATCGACGGCGGCTGTTCACTTGAACGTCCAATTCAAGGCAAAAAAACAGATATTCAAAACATTGAGTTGTGGCACTTTCCCATGGATTACCCGATTAGCATCATTGGGCATGAAGGACATAAAGAAACCTTGATGGATGAGGTTAAACTTATCTTGGGCACATTGTTTCCTAGCTTTGACTTGGCAAGCTTGACTCTAAAACCATCACGAACAGGGCGCTTTCATTCGGTACGGGGTAATTTATACCTAACCCATGCTGATGAAGTCAACCAACTTTATAAGATGCTAGACGATGCGCAGACGGTTCGCACTGTGCTATAACGCCGCGTTAGTTGTTAAAAAAGCTGAACCCGAAGGTTCAGCTTTTTTTATAAAACAAGGGTATAAAACAATGCCTCGATTACTTGCTAAGCAGCATGATGCGATAGGCTTCTCGGTATGCAGATTCGCTATAATTATAGCTTTCATCAATAAACGGCTCGATTTTTTTGATGAGTTGGTCTTGGTTGGTGTTGTCCGCTGATGGCTGCTGCATGTCTTGCACGGCTATGTTACCCAATAGTTCAGCAAACGCCTGTTTTCTAGCTTGAGCTTGCTGAGAAGGTTGGGCGGGCTTAGCCTCGACGGCGGCAGCTTCCTGTGGCAATTTTGCACATATTTTGCTGAGTGTACGGTGCGATTTTTTATCAAGTTGGTCGCTGTCTAGTAACAGCTCACAAGCGTCTTGTTCTGGCGAGTTACTGATTTGTGCTTCGCTTTCATAATGATAGGTCTCTGCTGCTGCGTCGTCTGCCTGTAAAGTGGTGTACAATTTGCTAAAGATTACGGCATCTGTTAGCCCTTGTTGGCGCCATTTTTTTACGTTGTTGAGTGATTGCTGCTGTAAATAGGCGTGATTGACTGCTTCTTGTACTTCATCCTTGATGTTGCTATCTTCATAGTCGTCTGCAGCGCTTTCATGGTTTTGATCCATAAGAGCCTGTGGGCTGGTAGCGTGAGCATTGGTGATGTCAATGTTGTTTTCTAAGGCACTGTTGATTGCCAGTTGTTTGGCAGTGGTTTTTAACTGTGCTTGATTGAGGTGTTGTAAGTCTTCTTCGCTTTGGTTGAGTAGGTATTGGTATTCGTACAGGGTTTCATAGGTTTGGATATAACTTTTGTTTTGGCGAAATAGGCTTTGGGCAAAGGTTTCTAGATTTTTTTGTTTTTTAAACTCTGCATTTTTTTTGGTGACCGCGACGATACTGTCTTCTTTGGTGGCTTCTTTCCAAGTAACAGCATTGGCAAAAATAGCAGGGTCGACGCGCGCTTTGCCGTAGTTGTAAAAGTTCATGACTGATTTAATTTGCGGCTTTGCTGTCGCGGTGGCGGCAGGTTGGGTTTTGATGCTGTCAACTTTTGGGAAAGGACTGAGTGATACCAAGGATATCAGTTGTTTGTGACGATTAAAGCCATATTCAATGGTTGAAACATCGTCGGTATTTATCATGGTTTTGAGGTCTTCGGCGGCGGCTAGTCGTAGCTGTGCCATGGCTTGTGGGTTGGTTGCAATGATGTTCTTGAGGTTGGCAACTGGGGTGTATTTGTCAGTTTTGTATTGGTTGAAGGCTTGTAGTGCTTGCTGCATGTGCCCTTCATCGTCTGTGGATTCATGGGCGTCTAGGTGCGGCTCGCTGCCGTCACTGTCGGTAGCATAGGGCTCAGGGTTGTCGGTGCTGCTAGGGGCTTGGGCGGCGCTGTCTTGGGCGGCCTCGATGGCACGATAGACGCGCAAGGCGGCTTCATAGGCTTGGTCATCGTTACCCACAGGTTTGCTAGATTTGAGTATGTCGGTGATGAGGGTGGCAGAGTCGGTGACGCTGTCTTGATTTTGCGCCAATAGGTTTTTAAAGTAATCTGAGTTTAGGTACAGATATAACAGATAATTGGCGAATGCTTCATGGTAGTTAAGTTGGTAGCCTATTTTTTGGTTGATGCCTTTTTTTCGGTCTTCAGCGGTTAATGGCATGACTTGGTAGTCTTTTTCTCGCGCCAGTGTGGGTGTGATCAGTGAAGCGTCTTTGACTATTTGTAGCCAAGGGTTTAGGTCTATTTTTTTCTCTTTTAGCCATTTTCCGTAGTCAAGCTCAATGTAGCGCCCATCGTATTTGGGGTCGGTGACCAGTTCTGACGCCACGCTCATATCGACATAGAATTTGGCATTTTTTAGGTCAACTGCCATTGGCACTTTGAGATAGGAGGCGGCATTGGGTTGGCGGTAGTTTAGTTGGGGCGCCACGCTAAATTGCCCATGCCCCAAGTCCATGACGCCTTGGGCAGAAAGATGAAAACGCTTACCAAAGATGCCTAGCACCTTGAAGGGGTCAACCTCACCCAAACGTTGGTAGTGCTGCGCGGTTTGTATTAAGGTCTGCTGTTCTGGGGTGAGCTTTTTGTCATTTGCCCATGTTGTGATAAGCGCATCGCGCTTTGGTGTAGGTGCTATGTCAGTGGTGAGACGCGCGGGGGATGTTTGAATGCTTACGTTCATGTCGTAAGCGTAGCTTTGTTTGCCTAGCATGGCTTCATAAGCGCTAATCACTTGGTGGTGGATGGGGTCTTTTTGAGCCGCTAGTGGTTGACTTGCACAGCCGCCCAATCCCAATGTGGTGATCGCGATGGCGATAGTAAGTGGGTTAATAGTAAAATAACGGTTTGGTTGAAAATGCATCTTTTATCCTTAAAATGCGGTTTGAGATAGTGAGTTTTTTTTAAGTAGTTGATAAAGTAGTTTTTTTGTCGACAAAATGCAAGTTTTCTTCCACATTTCGTAAATATTTTTTGGTTGCTGCGCTGATTTTGGTATGATAAATGTTTGAATAAGATGAAATAAAAATTATGTCACACCTTTGTTTATCGGCTGATTTGCAAACCCTACTGAGCCAGTTTTTACAAGCTCAGCTTGCCACCCCCGTACAGCTTGACCCAACCGTGCTTGCTTACCGTTGGCAGCCCAATCGCCACACAGGCAGTGGGACGCTGCTGCCATTGACCATTGATTGGCAGTTGTCGCTTGATGATTTGCTGGGCATTGATACCCAAAAAGCCAAACTCATACAAAACACCCGTCAATACCTGGCAGGCTTGCCCGCCAATCATGTATTGATGACAGGTACGCGTGGGGCAGGTAAGTCATCACTGATTCGCGCGTTATTGCACCAATATAAAGACCATGGGCTGCGTATTATTGAAGTATCTAGAGATGACTTGGTGATGCTAGAGCCGATTCGTCAAGCGATACGAACGCTACATCACACCTACCCCAATCATGGCTGTCGTTATGTGGTGTACTGTGACGACTTGGCGTTTAATGGTCAAGATGAAAATTACCGCACCCTAAAAAGCGTGCTAGATGGCGCGCTAGACAGTGAGCAGGATAACCTACTTGTCTATGCGACCAGTAACCGCCGCCATCTACTGCCGCAGCTGATGAAAGATAATATGAGTATCTACAACGGGCAGACCGATGAGGTCAACCCGTATGAGACAATTGATGAGACGGTGTCGCTCTCTGACCGCTTTGGGCTGTGGCTCGCGTTTCATCCGATGACGCAGCCTGTGTACTTGGATATTTGCGTGCATTATTTGGCGCAGGCAAAGTTACCCTTTGATGACAAGGCGAGCGCGGCAGCATTGCGCTTTGCCAGTGAGCGCGGTGGACGCTCGGGGCGCGTGGCGTATCAGTTTAGCCGCCACTATATTGGGATGGTGAGGCTAAAACATGTATAACGCACAAGACCAACTCACCGAACTTGTCCGCAGGCTAGAAGAAAAAAATCATATTTTCTCAGCTGACCCCATTCTCATCACCGAAAAACTACAAAATGAATCGGGTAACTTCCTCACCAAACTACGCCGCCGCGCCGCGCGTATTGATACTGATGGCAAACTTGCCCATCTGCTCGCCACCATTGACACCCGTCTCAATGGGGTGATTTGGGGTTTGACGGTCATGTGGTTTGTCATCGGTTTTGTTGCGTTAGTTGGCGTCATGCAAGCAAATGTGGTCAACTTTTTTTATGTATTAGCTAGTCTGTTGGGTTTTAATACCTTGATACTGTTGGTCTGGCTTGGGTGGGTGCTACTGTCCCCACGCAACAAACCCAGCTTTTTTGGCAGCCTATTTACCCCTGCCACGTTGGTGCGTGGCAAAGATGCGGTCACCCAAACTGCCATTGAGCTGTATCAGCATCAGCTCAATCATACGGGCACCAAATGGTATATCAGCCGTGTGAGCCACCAGTTTTGGCTCGCCAGCTTGTTGGGAATGTTGGTGTCACTGATTTTGTTGTTATTGGTAAAAAATTATAACTTTATGTGGGAATCCACCCTATTACAAGACAGCACCGTAGTGGAATTGGTCAAGGTCATGTCGTGGCTACCCAATATTGTGGGCTTTCCCACCCCGACCGCCCAAGACATCATCACCGCGCAGATGAACCCAGAAACCACGCCGCAGATGGTGGCATTTCGCTGGGCGATGTTATTAATTGGCAGCTTATTGATGTATGGCATTGCACCGCGCTTGGTAGCATGGCTATTTTGCCTTATCAAGGTGCGCTCAAGCCGTATGACGCTCAATATCAAACAGCCTTATTATCAAAAAATTATTGATTTTTGGCAGCGTAAAGTCGTTGACCCCGATGACAGTCCTGCCGAGCAAAAACCTATTGCACCAACGGCTCAAATCAGCCTAGCCAATAAACTTGCCGTGTTGTTAGAGTATCCACACGACAACCCACACTGGTATGCCAAAACCGTTGGCATGAATGCGCAAAACTTCGGTCGAGTTGATGACCGTGATGACCTTGAAAAACTCATCACGTATTTACAAACCACCCCTGTGCAGGTGTTGGTTGGTGTTTCAAATTTGGCACTGCCCGATAGAGGTACGATGAGAAAACTAGACAGCATCGCAAACGCGGCTCAAGGTGGCATGATTGTGCAGCTGATAGATGCCCATCAAGACTACCTTCCAGATCCAAGCCAAATTGCAACCATCAAAGCGCGCCAACTGCAATGGGAAACCGCTTTGGCAGAGCGTCAAATTGCATTGGTCAGAGAAAGTTAACCATGAAAAGTTATGCGGATGTGACCAATTTTATCAGCCAAGCCATTGATGAGCTGTCATTGACGGAGCAAATCCGTTTTCTACAAAATTTGACTTATCAATTTGTTCGTGATTTGCCCATTGATTGGCTTGATAATGAACTTGATAGTGAAAAACCCCATTACCAAGCTATTTTTGACCAAATTATCCATCAATCATGGCAAAAATCTGTGATTGAAAATCAACTCAACGAACTTGACACTATCATGTTTGACATGGGTGATGCTTATCCTCACAATACCAGTGAGGCAATTCTTTTGATACTAGATATGCTCGGATTTTATCAGTCTCTGATAGCGACTGAAGAAAAATCCGCACTGAGCAATGGTTGGGTGATTTTATCGACTGAAAGTTATTTGGATTATCACGATAAGCTGGCAGAAGGTAGTGCCAACCAATTAGAAAATGATGGCGAGCAATCATACGATGAAGGCATAAGTTTTGACAACTGGCTAGCGCATCCCCTTACCCAATCCGCCTTTCAGCGTATCACCCATGCGCTAAAATCTGCCAAAAATAAGTAAAAGGTAAAATAACAATGGATAATAAAGACATAATAACCGACCAAAGATTAACAATCGATTTGGCAAAAGATTATTTACCCGCTAATTCGCCCGCCACCTCACCTATTTTGGAAAGCAACCCTACGTCTTTAGCCAACTCTGAAGTCGCTGTTCATCAATCAAATACTGAGTTGGTACCAGCCGAGCAGACCCAATATCGCAACCGTAAAATCAGCATTGGCGAAAATGACGCGTTAAAATTGGCGGTGGTTGGGCATACCAATACAGGCAAAACCTCGCTGCTACGCACCCTACTGCGTGATGTGTATTTTGGTGAAGTCAAAAATGCCCCTGCCACCACCCGTCATGTTGAAAAAGCCATGATTAACGATAGCCAAACAGGGCAAGCCTTGGTGGCACTGTATGATACCCCAGGCTTGGAAGACGCGTCAGGCTTACTTGATTGGGTAGAAGACAACACCGCCGCTCGCCGTGATGGCGTTGAGCGGTTGCAGCAGTTTTTGGCAAGCCCACTGGCACAAAATGAGTTTAGCCAAGAAGCCAAAGTGATTCGCCAGCTTATCGCCAGCGACATGGCAGTATATGTGATTGACGCGCGTGAGCCTGTACTGAGCAAATACAAAGATGAGCTCACCGTACTGTCATGGTCAGCCATTCCTGTGATGCCTGTGTTTAATTTTACCCAAGGGCAAGACAGCAATATCGTTGAGTGGCAACAAATGCTAGCGCGCCGCAACCTGCACGTGTCAACGCGGTTTGACTCGGTGGCGTTTGAGTTTGACGATGAAATCAAACTTTGGCAAAACCTAGAAACCATGCTAATACAGCCTGAAATCATCCAGCAGTTGATTGAGCGGCGGCAGGCAGACTGGGATGGTTTGTACGATGATGCCAACATCATCATCGCGCATTTTTTGTTAAACGTGGCGGCGTTTGTTGAAACCATTCATGAAGACGATGACCCACTGCCCACCCTACAAAAAATGCAAGAAAAAGTGCGTCAAGCCGAGCGCAGTATGCAAGATGAGCTGCTCAATTTGTATAAATTTTATGATAACACCGTTGCCACCACGCCACTTGAACTCACCGAATATCGGCGCGACCCATTTGACAAAGACGTGTTAGCCAGTTATGGGCTACGTACCACCAGTGGTGCAGCGGCAGGCGCGCTAATTGGTTTGGGTATTGATGCGGCAACCCTAGGCACATCGCTTGGGCTAGGCACCGCGCTTGGCGGTTTGGCAGGTGGGCTATTGTCCAATACCAGCGCGATTGCCGACAAAATTAGCGGGGTCAAACGGCTGTATATCGACCCTGCCACCTTGACCCTACTTGCCACCCGTGCCATGGATTTATTGACTGCTCTACGTCATCGTGGACACGCGGCAACTGCTGCGATTATGGCTAACCAATCGCTTGCGCCTTGGACACCAGATAAACTACCCAGTTTACTTAAAAAAGCGCGGGGCAAACCTGAATGGTCATCACTCAACGCAGGCAAATTTGCCACTATCTCCGCCAAGCAAGCCCATGACCTGCGCGATGAAGCTGCATGGCAGCTATCACGCCAGCTTAGGCGTTAATCCCTTAATTTTATTATTTTTTTTAATTTTTTATTGAGTTTTTATTGATATTTTGACCGAGCTAAGGCTTTATTAAGGCTCAAGCTGTTAATATGGTTTTGTACGAGCAATGTGCAATGATACGCCTTTTTGGTCTTTACCCCTTTTTTGAGGAATTGATAATGCATTCTATTCACCATGAGCCCCATTTTAGTAACCGCAATAACTGGCTACGTGCCACGGTTTTGGGTGCCAATGACGGTCTTATCTCCACTGCCAGTCTACTAATGGGGGTGGCAGCTGCCCAAGTGGATGGTCATGTGTTGATGCTAACGGGGGTAGCCTCACTCATTGCAGGGGCGATTAGTATGGCAGCGGGTGAATATGTGTCTGTCTCGTCACAGTCAGACACAGAAAAAGCAGATTTGGCAAAAGAAGCGTATGAGCTTGAGCACAACGCTGAGCGTGAACTTACCGAACTTACCCATATTTATATTAACCGCGGTCTTACCCCCGAACTTGCCCATGAAGTAGCGGTTGCGCTTACCCATCATGATGCGTTAGAGGCACATGCACGTGATGAGATTGGATTAAGTGATAGTAGTGCTGCCAACCCATTACAAGCAGCGATTGCCTCTGCTTTATCATTTATTGCAGGGGCGCTACTGCCTGTGCTTTGCATTTGGCTTTTGCCCACTTCGTATTTATTGAGTGGTTTGGGGGCGATTACGTTGCTAGGTTTGGCGTTTTTGGGGTGGCTATCGGCTTATTTGGGCGGTGCCAAAGTGTTGCCTGCTGTTATGCGCGTGGTTATTTGGGGCGTGGTTGCACTGGTCGCTACCAATTTTATTGGTGAAATGTTTGGGGTCAATGCAGGTTAGGGCAAAGATTTTTTGTTACTGCTTACCCTTTGGTTGCATCTTTTTTATTTGCAAATTGGAAGAATTCTTATAATATAGCAAATCTATAATAATTCAGCAAAGTTATAGAAAGTATATTTCTAATGTATGTATGGACAGTATTTTTAACTCACAATTTGGCAAGCGATAGCAACTGCTGATTTAGCTATTTGCATTTTTAAGAGATGATGCTATGCAAGATTTTGTCAATGCGGTTAATGAATGGGTATGGAGCCCAGCGTTAATCTATTTATGCTTATTTGTTGGTTTATATTTTTCAATTCGCAGTCGATTTTTACAGATTCGTCATTTCGGACGCATGATCCGCTTGTTGATGGATGGTAAAAGTAGTGATCAAGGTGTTTCTTCATTTCAGGCACTTGCCATGTCATTGGCAGGACGTGTGGGCACAGGTAATATTGCGGGGGTTGCCACGGCAATCACGTTTGGTGGCCCTGGTGCGTTGTTCTGGATGTGGATGGTGGCTTTTTTGGGCGCGAGCACTGCGTTTGTTGAGTCAACTTTGGCACAGATTTATAAAGAAAGAGATGACTCAGGGTACTTTATTGGTGGCCCTGCGTATTATTTTGAAAAAGCGCTGGGGCAAAAATGGTATGCCATTATATTTGCTATTTGTGCTATTTTGGCATGCGGTATTTTGCTTCCTGGTGTACAAGCCAATTCGATTGCCGAATCCATGACCAATTCTATGGGCATTGCACCTAGTATTTCAGCCGCGATTATTGCCGCGTTACTGGGGTTTATTATTTTTGGTGGTGTTAAGCGTATTGCCTCATCGGCAGAGCTGATTGTTCCTTTTATGGCACTGGCTTATATCATTGTGGCAATCGTCATTATTATCATGCATATTGGGCAGTTGCCCGATGTGTTGGCACTTATTTTTCGCTCTGCCTTTGGTATGGATTCTACGTTTGGGGCTGTATTGGGTCTAGCGATTCAGTGGGGTGTCAAGCGCGGTGTGTATTCTAATGAGGCAGGTCAAGGTACGGGGCCTCATCCTTCCGCCGCCGCCGATGTATCACACCCTGCCAAACAAGGCTTGGTACAGGCATTTTCGGTTTATATTGATACGTTGTTTGTGTGTTCAGCAACAGGTTTTATGCTGATTATCACGGGTATGTACAACGTGCAAGACCCTACCAATAAAGCGGCTTTTTTATATAATGGGGTTAAAGGCGTTTCGGCAGGCCCTGGCTATGTGCAAACCGCCATGGAAAACATCATGCCAGGTTTTGGCTCAGTGTTTGTGGCTATCGCGCTATTTTTCTTTGCGTTTACCACTATTATGGCGTACTACTATATTGCAGAAACCAATATTCGCTACTTGGCACGTACCCTAAAACTTAATTGGGCGATTCCTGTACTTAAAATAGTCATCTTGTTGGTAGTCATCTATAGCTGCCTCAAAACTGCCGATTTGGCATGGGCACTTGGCGATTTGGGCGTGGGTATGATGGCATGGCTCAATATCATCGGTATTTTGTTCTTACAAAAACCTGCGTTTGCGGCGCTTCGCGATTATGAAGCGCAAATCAAGCAAGGTAAAGATCCTATTTATGATGCACGTGTCCATGGTATTCAAAACGCTGAAATTTGGGATGAAATCTCCGCCAAATACCGTAAAGAGTTTGGTGAAAACCCTGACCATGATCGTTTTGTACCCTAGATAACCGTTATGACGATTGGCTGATACGATAAACCCCAAATAGTTGGGGTTTATTTTTTGCTATCTACTCTTTAAAGGGGTTTTAATGAGTCCAAATAAGGCGATGAGTAGCGCAATCAGTTGCACCCCAACCAATGACAACACTGTCAACCCCCATTTACCGTGAGTATATGCCAGACCACACGCCCAAGCACCCACACTGCCCCCAATATAATACGCCATATAGTAAAGCCCAGACGCTAGCGATCGCCCTTCTTTAACATTGACGGCAATGTAAGTAATCGTTGCCGATTGGGTAATAAAGACACCCGTAGACATAATCGCCAATCCAACAATCACCCAGGCTAGTGGCGCGCCTAGCGTTATCACCACACCCAGCATTGAAATCATCACCGCCACTCTCACCATCCTGGCGGCACCAAATTTGGCAATCAAATTGCTGGCGATGGGCGTCACTACCACCCCTATTAGATACACCGCAAAAATATTGGCGAGCGCTGCACTAGACAACCCATAAGGCGGCGCCGCCAAATGCAAATTGACATAGGTAAAACAGCCTACCAGTGAAAACAACACACACGCCCCCAGTAACCCTGCGGTCACCACATAGCGGTTACGCACATGCTGGTTGAGCATTCGTAGCCCTGCGCTAAAATGTGGATTGGCATGAAAATGCTGAGAATGGGGCAATTGCCACCACACCAAAAGCGCGCCCAATAAGGTGAGTCCCCCCATGACGGCAAAGCCTTGCTGCCAACCAATCACCTCCTCCAAATGCCCCAAAATAAACCGCCCCAAAAAGCCGCCAAGTACGGTACCTGACACATAAAATGACATCAACTTTGCCATATCCTTGCCCGCGTATTCCTCACCCACATAGGCAATGGTCACCACGGTGATACCAGGTACCGCCAAACCTTGCAAAAACCGCCACATCATCACACTTGAGAGTGACTGAGAAAAACCAATCATCAAAGTAGGCATGGCCATAAAGGCAATCGAGGCAATAATAAGATTTTTGCGCCCCACCGCATCTGACAACATTCCCATAAATGGCGACATAATCGCAATGGCAATCACAGTGGCACCCACAGTCATCCCAACTTGGGTTTCGGTTGCCGAAAAAGCCTGCATCATAATAGGCAAAATCGCTTGTATGGAATACACTTGTAAAAAAGCAAACGCCCCAATCATACCAATAATAATTTTGACCATCAAACTAGGCGCAGGGCTGGCATGTACGACCCTAGCAGATGGATACGTGGAAGATGAATGGCGCGTCAGTGGGGATTTTTTATGGTTGGATGTCATGATGAACCTTGCAGCACCATGTGCCGATTAGCTAAAACGCTTATATTAGCATTTTTGCCCTAGCCATTTTGTTAATAACCTGTATGTAGCAGCACGTTTTTATCTACTTTATCCAAGCTTACATTGACAGTAGTCACGTGATTGGGCGACAATCACGGCGGTGCTTTTTTTGTACATACTAATGATTTGAAATGCACCCACATTGATCTATTAGGAAAATTTTTATGTCCGCACCCCTTACCCAGCCCATGCCAGAGCCGCTGGTTGACTACTTAACCCAGCTTAATCACGTGATTATCCCTTATTTGCTTGCTGAAGGGGTAACCCCCAATGCCATCAACGTACGAGAAGCGCTTGCCAATTTGACCACGACTTTTGTCACCACTGCACCTACCATGGCAAAAATCATGGATTGTAATTTACTGACACCCGCCAATTTTCGTGGTTATCGGCTGCCGCTTCGGCTTTTCGTGCCGCAAGGGGGGCTTTTACCCAACCAAGAAAATCCTGTGGCAGTGCCTGTTTTGGTATTTTTTCATGGGGGTGGCGGCATGGCAGGCAGCGTCACCGTGTATGATAAACTCTATAAAAAATTAGCGGATGCCTCTGGCTGTGTGGTGGTTGCCCCTGAATATCGTTTGGCACCCGAGAACCGTTACCCTGCCGCCATTGATGATGCTCATGCTCTATTAGCACACCTTCCCCAAACGCTTGCCGCTCAAGGCTACCGCTGTAATGGCAAGCTTATTATAGGCGGTGATAGTGGCGGCGGCGCCATTGCAGCAACACTCGTTCAAGACTGGCTTGCCAACCGCGTGAGCACCGAGCTTGATATCACCCATCAGCTACTCATTTATGCAGGGTTAGACTACACTTTGTCCCAACCCTCGATCCAACAAAATGGTAAAGGCTATTTATTAGAAGCCGATAAAATTCGTTGGTATTATGACCAGTATTTTTGTGAGTTTGATGACCGTGAGCTATGCTCACCTTTTTGGACGGACTGGGTGACACTTGCCCATCATTCACCCCACGCCCTACCCAAGACCCTCCATATCAGTGCAGGTTATTGCCCTTTACGCGATGAAGATATGAACTACCACGAACAACTTATCAAGGCGGGGGCGGATAGCCATTTGTTGCACTTTGCAGACATGATTCATGCGTTTATGAATATGGAAAATTTATGCCCCGAGCAGTGCCAACGGCTCTATCAAGCTATTGGTGATTTTGTCAGTTAATCAGTTGGCTAATTAGCTGCCTTTTTAACCATTTTTTCAAAAATTCATAAAAAAAAGCATGGGATTGCCCATGCTTTTTTGTTCATTAATATGTCAGCGTAGATTATAGCGGTTTACCTGTACTATTACGGGCACTACGCTTTGGGGCATCCCAACCATCTTGCTTGCCAGCAGGCTTGTTAGATTTGGCAAAGCGTTCTGAGCTACCCGACTTAAAACCCTCACTTCTTGATGATTTTGCAAAAGGCTTATCAGATTTTTTATAGCCGTCAGACTTAAAACCACTTGATTTAACATTGCCAGATTTGGCACTGTCACCTGTACGTTGACCATCTCTTGCGCCATATGATTTTTCACTGCGCTTTTTGAACGGTTGACCAAAGGTTTCTTCTACCATACCGCGTGGTTTACGGGCACGGTCATCACCTCGAGATTCATATGAACGCTCAGTTTTTTTGGCAAATGGTTTGTCACCAAAGCGTGGTTTTCTGTCTTCAAAACGCTCGCCTTTATCAAAACGGTCACGGCGGTCATCACGTGGTTTGTCGCCTTGGTAGCCTTTATAGCCGCCATTGTTGTTACCTTGATAACCGTTGCCCGCATGGTTGCTTTGACGATCGTCATGGCGGCGGTCGTCACGGCGGCGCTCATTATAGTCACCTTGGCGATTGTCACGCTGATAGCTTGGTTTATCCGATGATCTTGCGGCACGGTTAAAGTCACCCTGTTCATTGGTATCACGGCGGCGGCGCGGTGCATTGTCATCACGTTGGAAGCGATTGTCACTGTGATTTTTGTCAAAGCGGTCACGTTTTTCGAAGCGTTCTTGGTGTTGACTGCTACCACGCTCTTGATTATCAAATCGTGGTTTATCAGCAAAACGTCTTTCGCCATCACGTCCTGAACGTTGGTTGCGTCCCCCACGGTCATCACGGTTGCCACTGCGACCACGATCACGCCCGCGGCCATCACGATTACCGCGCCCTTCAAATTTTTCAACAAATCTTGGTTCTAAACCTTCCACTTGCGCTTCGGTAATGTCACGTTTGAGATAACGGGCAATGTTGGCAAATTGGCGGCGGTCATCACGGCTACATAGGTTGACGGCAATACCCGTACGTCCTGCGCGCCCCGAACGACCAATACGGTGAACATAGTCTTCAACTTGGCGAGGCAAGTCATAGTTAAACACGTGACTAATATTAGGTAAATCAATACCGCGCGCCGCCACATCGGTAGCCACCACGATATCGTATTTGCCACTGCGTAAATCCGCCACAATGCGGTTACGCTTACTTTGCGGCAAATCACCATGTAAATAACAGGCATGATGATCCCAGCTTTGCAGACGTTCGGCAAGCTCTTCACTACTGCGTTTAGTGGCGGTAAAAATAATGGCTTGTTGACGCTCTGGGTCACAAATTAACTGTTCAAGCAGTTTGTTTTTGTGGTCAAAATTGTCACAAAAATACACTTTTTCATCAATATGCGCGGTCTCTACTTTAATCGCAATGCGTTCTGGATTCTCGGTAAAACTTTCGGCAATTTTACCCACTGGACCATCCCACGTGGCCGATGACATGATAGTTTGGCGATTGCCAGGTGTGGCTTCCAAAATCGCATTGATATCATCAGCAAAGCCCATGTCTAGCATACGGTCTGCTTCATCAAGCACCAACATAGATAGTTCTGATAAGTCCACACGCTGAGCGTTAATATGGTCTAACAGACGCCCTGGGGTTGCTACAATGATTTGTACGCCTTTTTTGAGGGCGCGGATTTGACCACTGTAAGCAGCACCGCCTACCAAGGGGACACTAAATAAATCTTTCATCGAAGAACCATAGCGACGGATACTGTCCGAAACTTGGTGCGCTAATTCACGCGTTGGCGTCAAAATTAGGGCTTTGACCACTTTTGGCTGTGGGCGACCACGTTTTGCGCTTGGGCTTTTGTCTTTGGCTTGCTCTTGTAATTCACTGAGTAAGTGCAAAATCGGCAACACAAATGCGGCTGTTTTACCACTACCTGTTTGTGCTGATAACAATAAATCACGCCCTGCTAGCGCTGCTGGAATGGCGCGGGCTTGGATAGGGGTTGGGGTAGTATAACCTGTAGCGGCAATACTTTTTAGCAAAACAGGTGATAAACCAAGCTCACTAAAGCCATTATCTTGCGCTTGGTTCGCTACCGTATCTTGCGCGCATGTTGGAGCGGCTTGGGTATCAGTAGGCTCGGCTGTGGCTTGTTGGGGCTGCTCAGACTGAACCTGATCAAAAAAACTATCAATTGAGGCGTCGGCAAAGTTATCGGTAGAAGTAAAATCTGTCATGAAAATCCTTAATAGGCAAGCCACACGACACGAGTGCGCAATGTCATGGATGGCTAATCAAAAAAAACACGCAACAAGCAAAAGCCCTCAAACTGACAAACCAATGGTTGGTCAGCCTTTATTAATTACAAATATCGTGTTAATCGCTTTAAAGCATTGTTTGCATGTCTTGATTATCTGCCTTTGGTCAAAGCGCGTGTTGGTTTTGGCTTGACCACAGAATAAACAGTCGACCTAAAAATATGGGGCAAAAAAAGGCAATCCCATACCCTAAAGGTTATCGTATTAAATGATTAATACTGCAAATTACAATGCTAAATTTTAGGTTATCTTCAAGGACTATCGGCTATCGAGGCATTTAATGACAGCGAATAAGGATAGAGACTGAATGGATAAGCTAGATTAATTTGAAAATTGACGTTGCTCTTAGCGTATATGAGTCATCGTTGGTCAGTTTTCTAATCATCAAAAAACTTACCAATGGTCACTGCTAACTTAATAATGTTAGCTAAAAAAGATAACCCCACTAGCACATCTTCGGCACACTGACTAACTGCTACCGTTGCTACCTTCCGGTCCTGGCGGGGTTCGCAGTAGCCAGTTGCGAAGCTACCAATGGGGTTACCGAATTGGTATTATAATAAAAATTATACCTTATTGCAACCTATAATCAATAACTTTAACTAACTTTAAGATGGAATGGCGCCACTTTGTTTTTTATTGTATCTGTCAAAAAAATTGCTTGAAATAATCAGTCATTTGTTTTTAAATAAAATTGTTCAGTATACATTACGCATGTTCATTATACTGAACAAAATGGAACCGTTATTGATATTAACATGATTAAAAGGATAGAATCATGAGTCGAACCCCTGCTGTCGATCCCATCACCTTGTCTGTTGTTCGGGGCGCTTTAGAAACCGCCCAACACGAAATGACGCTCACCCTTGAACGCACTGCCCGCTCTAGTGTCTTTAACCTTGCGCACGATTATAGTAATGCTTTGTTTGATCATCTGCCTGAGATGATTTTGCAGGGGCAAGATATTCCGATTCATTTGGGTTCACTGATCCCTGCCATGAAGACGGTGGCACAGTATTTTGGCGATGATATCCATGATGGGGATGTGATTTATCATAATGATCCTGTGATGATGGGAAGTCATATTCTAGATTGCTGTATGTATAAGCCAGTTTTTTATAAAGGTGAGCTGGTATTTTGGACAGTTTGTAAAGGTCATGTGACCGATATTGGCGGTCCTGTACCCGCTGGTTATAACCCTGACGCTAAAGAGATTTATGCTGAAGGATTACGTATTCCCCCTGTGAAACTATGGGATAAGGGAAAGCGTAGGGATGATGTGATTAATTTATTACACAGTAACATGCGCGCCCGCCGCAACCAAGAAGGCGATCTTAATGCCCAATATGGGGCGTGCGCGGTTGGTGAACGTAATTTGATTGCGCTGCTTGATAAGTACGGGGTAGAAACCGTTCAGGCGGCTATTGCAACCTTAAAAGATATGGCAGATAAGCATATGCGCTCTTTGATAGAGACCTTGCCCGATGGCGTTTATCAGGGTGAAGCGGTGCTAGAAGACTCTGGTCACGGCTTTGGTGATTTGACGATTCGCTCTGAAGTAACCATTCGAGGTAGCGATATGCACATTAAAATCGATAGCCCACCACAGATTCCTTATTTTATCAATTCTTATGCTGGCAATTCGATGTCGGGGATTTATTTGGGGTTGATGATGTTTGCCCAAATCGATCCACCTTATAATGAAGGGCTATACCGCTGTGTCACGGTAGATCTGGGTGCTCACGGTACTTTATGTAACGCCAAAGAGCCAGCACCGCACGTCAATAGTACTACCACACCGATGGAAACATTGACCGACTCGGTTCGCAAAGCGTTGGAGCAAGCTGCCCCTGATCGGGTTATTGCGTCTTGGGGGCATTCATCGGGCATTAATATTGCAGGCGTAGACCCAAAAACGGGAGAAGAATACGTCACCATGGTATTGGCTTCTATTATTTCGGGGGCGGGGGCTACCAAAAACATGGACGGTTGGCATGCTTGTGGACCTTTATGATGCTTTGGTGGACTCAGTTCAGGCGACATTGAGCTATTAGAATACCAGTATCCTATTGTGATTCACAAATATGGTCTAGCAGAAGACAGTGGCGGTGCAGGTTATCATCGCGGTGGCTGTGGCGCAGTTTGGGAAGTCGAACCTATTAATCATACCATGACCGTTGTCTCTTTTGGGGAAGGCAGAAAGATTGCTACCATGGGTGCAGGCGGCGCGCTTGATATCGCCAGCGACTCAAAATTGGGGAAATTAGAGATTGTAAAAACCGATGGTCATATTGATTGTTATAAACAAAATGGCATTCGCGAAATTAAACCAGGCGAGCGCGCCAGAAATACCAACCCAGGTGGCGGTGGTTTTGGGCTGTCCTTCCAACGTCCAATTGACCAAGTCATCCGTGACGTAAAACAAGGCATTGTGTCCATTGAATCGGCGGCAACTGAGTATGGGGTTGTACTAAATCACAATTATGAGGTAGATGAAGCAGCAACCAAGCAACGACGCCAACCTTACGCTGGCTGATGCTATTGATATAGCAACCAAACATATTGATAAAATAATTTTTCAAGGAATGAAAAAATGAACAATGAATTTCGTTTAGGTATTGATGCGGGTGGGACGTTTACCGATTTTGTAGTGGCACAAAAAGGCGGTGGTATTCATTTATTTAAGTCACCTTCAACCCCAGAAGATGGTACCAAGGCGATTGCAAATGGCTTGGCACAAATTGCTGAAAAATTTAACCGTCCCGTCGAAGAAATCATCCAAGCGTGTGACTTATGTATCAATGGCACGACCGTGGCGCTCAATGCACTAATTGAGATGAAAGGCGTCAAAGTTGGACTCCTTGCCACCGCAGGGCACGAAGATAGCATTGAAATTCGCTTGGGACATAAAGAGGATGGTTCTCGCTATGATGCCAATTTTCCGCCCGCCCCACAAATTGCACCGCGGGATTTGCGATTTGGCATTGGTGGTCGCATATTGGCAGACGGCACAGAAAAAACCCCACTCAATGAAGCGGATATTTTGGCGGCAATTGAACACTTTAAACAAGCCAAAGTAGAAGCGGTGGCAATTTCGTTTGTGTGGTCTATTCGCAACCCCCTCCATGAACAACGTGCCAAAGCCTTGATTGAAGCGCATTTGCCTGATGTTTTTGTATGCTGCGGTCATGAAGTCTACCCCCAAATCAAAGAGTATACGCGTACCTCGACCACCTTAGTCAACGCCTATCTTAGCCCCGTAATGGCATCGTATGTCCACAAAATCGATGACTATTTTAAACAGTTGGGCGCAGCGCATCCTGTGCGTTATTTCCAGTCAAATGGCGGACTTGCTGTGGGCGCTATGATGCGTAATAAAGCGGTCAATGCTATTAATTCAGGCCCTGCCTCAGCGCCACAAGCTGGCTTATATATTGCCAAACCCTTTGGCATTGACAATGTGATTACAGTCGATATGGGCGGCACGTCATTTGATATTACCATGGCAAAAGGCGGGCAAACCAGCCTTAATCATGACATTGATTTTTTACGACATCGAATCGGTGTGCCCATGATTCATGTTGAAACGCTAGGGGCAGGTGGTGGCTCAATCGCCCATATTAATAGTTTTGGCATGCTTGAAGTTGGGCCAAAAAGTGCAGGAGCAAGCCCTGGACCTGCATGTTATGATAAAGGCGGAGTCTTGCCCACTGTCACCGATGCCAATCTTGCCTTGGGTTATTTGCGCCCCAATGCCGTACTGGGTAACACAGTTACGCTAAACAAGCAAAAAGCGCTTGACGCGATTGACACTTATATTGCTCAGCCCCTTGGCATTGATTTTGCGCACGCAAGCTACGGCATCAATACCATTGTCAACCAAAATATGGCAAACGGTATCCGCCGTATTACCATTGAAAAAGGCTATGATCCACGTGATTTTGCGCTGATATGTGCAGGTGGTGCAGCAGGGATGCATATTATCTCGTTAGCAGAAGAGATGGGTATTGAAGTAGTACTCGTACCCAAGATGGCATCTTGTTTGTGCGCGTTTGGTCAGATTATCTCAGATGTGAAATATAACTATCTAGCGACCCAAATGATGATTATAGACCCAAATGCCGATCTTGTGCCGCTCAACGCCACCTTAGAAAACTTGGAGGCACAAGGTCAAGAAAAGCTGAGACAAGACGAGTTTGATGAACAACAGATCAACGTCATTCGCACCATGGATATGCGCTATGTAGGACAAGTACATGAGTGTAGCGTTATTATTCCAAACGGTGAGTTGACCCAAGCAAGTATGGCTATTATTTTGCAGGCGTTCCATACCCGTCATAAAGAGCTTTATACCTATGATGAACCCACAAGCCCTGTTGAGCTTGTCAATGTGAGCGTCACCGTCACAGGGGCGGTCAGCAAACCCACTTTACCAACCATTGCCGAACATGAATATGAGGATATTAATGCAGCAAAAACGGGCGAGCGACCCATGATTTTTGATCATCAGTATCAGTGGGTTGATACCCCCATTTATGACGGTACCCAATTAGGAGCAGGCTCAGTGATTGTCGGCCCTGCCCTTATTGAAGAGCCCACTACTACCATTGTGATTAAGCCTTCATGGCAAGCAACCTTACACCCACTAGGTACCTATGAGCTAAAAAAAGTTTCTAACACATAGCTTAGTCGTGCCTACTTCAATTTTTGACTCCCTCCCCTTGTCTCAGCCTGCCTTAGACAAGGGGATTCTTTTAAGACTTGAGGTTCTGACGTTTTTGATATCTTAATTTTGATAGCAACGGTTTACATGAGTTTTGTTGAATCGCAAAATTAGCCATTGATTTTCTGGTACAAAAACCACATGATAGTGACATTATTTCATGTGCGTTTTATCTATTTGAGCGTTGCCTTGATAGACGCGGCAATTCCCTATTTGGATATACCATGTTACCATTTTGATTTTCCTACCCCAATCTATTCTTTCCTAGCGTTTGCTCACAGCATTATTGCTAGACAACGCTGTCATTTTGTTTTTTGATCAATCTAATTTGTGTTTATGAAAAATACCAAAACTTGTTTAGTAACTACGGCAGATTGTCATGCGACTGCCACAATTGCGCCGCCCCACCTCAAAGCGGTAGCCGTTGAACACTTGCGCCGTTATACCGACCCCAAAAAACTTCCCACAAGCAGTGATCATAGCGCACAACCCGTGGTTGGTTTTGGGCAAGAACGGGCTTGCAAAGCCATTGCGACCGCGCTTGATATCCATGCCAATGGTTATCATATCTTTGCGGCGGGTGAAAATGGGCTGGGTAAGCGCACGTTGATTACGCGTTTATTACAGCAATACGTCAAACAGCAACCCACACCAAGCGACTGGGTGTATGTCCATAATTTTGTGGAAGCGCGTACGCCACTAGCGTTAGCACTACCTGCAGGTATGGGGCAGCAGCTTGCCGATGATGTCAAAAATTTTTGGCTTGCCACCAAACGTCAGCTCAACCAACGTTTTCGTAGTGAGCATTATCAAAGCAAAGTAGAAGCCATTAAAAATGAGATTAGTCTTCGAGAAGAGCAGGTTTATAACGCACTGCACGAGGAAGGCAAGCAATATTCTTTGGCATTAACACTGCGCCCATCAGACAACAAGCCTATTTTTATCCAGTCTGATTTTAGCCAAGCCGATACTGACAATACAGAAGGTGAAGAGGCAACCAGTGAACCACTGTCTGCACCCCCAACGTCTGTTAAGCCGCCATTGATTGCTAAGCATAAGGCACCCACCACCCCACCGCCACCAGATGGCAGCATCACGGCAAAATTGTCTACTTTGGCAGCACCCAGCCACGCCAGCGCTCAAGCGGGGTTTGGGCTAAGTCCCAAATCAGCGTATGTCGCCAATTATCAAGACAAAAATCACATGCAAAAGCGGCTAAGTCAGCTAACTGTTGAGCTTGAGCAGATTGAAGATGAGGCAAATCACACCTTACAAGCACTGCATCACTCTTTAACGCGGCGCACGTTAAAGCCTTTAATCAAACCACTATTGGATAAATACGCGGCACTGCCAAAGGTTATCCAATATCTTGACTCGGTACACGATGATATCGTGCGCCATGTTGAGCGCATTATTAATGAAGATGATGAAGATTTTTTACCCAGTCATTTTTCGCCCGTGCCTGCACGTTATTTTGTTAATGTGATGGTCAGTCATCAAGCAGACCAAGGCGCGCCTATTGTGTTTGAGGACTTGCCCACCCATCTTAATTTATTGGGACATGTTGAGCAAATCACCCATTTGGGCACCGTTTCTACTGATGTAAGCCTCATTCGAGCGGGTTCGCTGCACCGTGCCAATGGCGGTTATTTGGTGTTAGAAGCCACCCAGTTGCTTGAATATCCCTATGCTTGGCAAGGATTAAAACGCGCCTTGCAAAGTCGCCAAATCAAGATGTCAAGCCTTGAGCAGATGCTCACTTTGACAGGCAGTATTAGCCTTGAGCCACAATCTATTGCGCTTGATGTGAAAGTGATTTTATTGGGTGAGCCTGATTTATATTATGACTTGTTAGATTTTGAGCCCGAGTTTAATGCGGTGTTTAAAATTCGTGCCGATTTTCATGACCGTGTCGCTCGCTCTTTGGAAAACGAAGTGGCAATGGTGAGCAAAATTGCGGATATGGTCAATAAGTATCAGCTACTGACATTTGATAACACCGCCCTTGCCAGTTTGCTCGATTATTTAAGTGAGCAAGCCGAGGATCAAAACGAGCTTAGCCTTCATAGTGACCGTTTGGCGCAAGTACTACTTGAAGCCAATCGCCACGCCAGCCTTGAAACGGCTAGTCTGGTTAGCGCCGCCCACGTCAAAAAAGCCATTGGTGACATGCAGTACCGCTCAGGCTATTTGCGCCAGCTGTTTTGGCAGGAGTTAGAAAAAGGACAACAACTCATTAGCACCCAAGGCAAGGCTATTGGGCAAGTCAATGCCTTGACGGTGATTAGCTACGCGGATAGCGAGTTTGGTATGCCTGCTCGCCTGACCGCAAGCGTGTATCACCACAGTACGGGTGGCGCAGATATTCTAGATATCGAGCGAGACGTGGATTTGGGCGGTGCGATTCATGCCAAAGGCGTGCTGATTATGAGTAGCTACCTACGCGCATTATTTGCAGAAGATTATCCGCTCAATTTTACTGCCTCGCTCGCTTTTGAGCAAAGTTATGGTGGGATTGATGGCGACAGCGCCACGGTTGCCGAGACTTGCGCGCTACTCTCCGCCCTGTCACAAGTTCCCATCCGCCAAAATCTGGCGGTAACAGGTTCTATGAATCAGTTTGGTCAAGTACAGGCAGTGGGCGGCGTCAATGCCAAAATTGCGGGCTTTTATGATGCATGCGTAGAACAAGGGCTGATTGGCAGCGGTGAGCAAGTGCAAGGGGTAATCATTCCCAAAGCCAACCTTGGGCAATTAATGCTGCGCCAAGACATTATTGACAGTGTCAAAGCAGGCAAATTTGCTATTTATGCGGTGGCGCATGTTAACGAGGCATTACAACTGCTGACGGGGGTCAGTGTGGATGACACCACCAAAAAAGGGCGCTACCGCAAACACACGATTTACCGCAAAATCCATCAGCGCTTGGAAGATTGGGCAAAAAAGGATGAAGAAGACGAAAAATCCAGTTAATGGCTAATTCGCTGCAAACCTTGCTCCAATTTGAGCAGGGTTTGTTTGATAACCACACCACCTGTATAGCCGCCAAGCCCGCCATCGCTCGCAATGACGCGGTGGCAAGGCACAATGAGGCTAATCGGGTTTTTGCCGTTGGCATTGGCAACTGCCCGATACGCCGTTGGCTGTCCGATTGTTGCAGCGAGCGTGGCATAGCTTACAGTCTGCCCATATGCAATATGTAGCAGCGCTTGCCATACTTTTTGCTGAAAAGGCGTCCCGTGGGTCAAATCTAGCGCAATGTCAAACGCTTGACGCTGACCGTTAAAATATTGGTTTAGCTGCTTGATGGTGTGCACCAAAACTTTGGCGTTGGTATTGACATTAGCATTGGCATTATCAACGCCTGTTGTGAGGTCATTTGGACTGACATACTGCGCTTGCTTGCTTATTTTTGCAAGCAGGGTTTGGGTTTTTTGGGTCTGCCAATCCAAAGCAACCAAACAGCCCTTGTGAGCCACAAGGGTCATCATTGGCAAATTTTCACAAGGTTGATATCGTGTAGCCAGCACGGTTATTCTTCTTTTTCAAATAAGGCTTTGACAAATTCATCTGCCTTAAATGGGCGTAAATCGTCAATCTTTTCCCCTACCCCAATAAAGCGAATGGGCACCGCGGTATTTTCTGCAATATTAAAGACCACACCGCCTTTTGCGGTACCATCAAGCTTGGTTACCGTGACACCTGTCAATGTTACCGCTTCGTTAAAGATTTCTACTTGGTTTAGGGCGTTTTGTCCTGTACCTGCATCTAGCACAATCATGGTTTCGTGCGGCGCGGTTGGGTCGGCTTTTTGCATAACACGGATCACTTTTTTGAGCTCTTCCATGAGGTTGGTTTTATTTTGTAGTCGCCCTGCTGTGTCTGCAATTAATACGTCAATCCCACGCGCTTTGGCAGATTGCATGGCATCAAAGATGACAGAGGCGCTGTCTGAGCCGTGTCCTTGGGCTACTACAGGAATATTATTGCGCTCACCCCAAACTTGCAATTGCTCAGTGGCAGCGGCACGGAAGGTATCACCTGCCGCTAGCATCACAGATTTACCCTCCGCTTGCAGGCGTTTGGCAAGTTTACCAATGGTGGTGGTCTTGCCCACACCATTAACACCCACCATCAAAATAACAAAAGGTGAGTGGCTGTTATCAATGACCAGTGGTGCAACTTTTGGGGCTAGAATATCGGTCAGTTCTTGTTGCAAGGCTTTATAAAGGGCGTGTGAATAAATCAAATCGCCGCGTGCGGTAGCGTCAGTCAAGTTTTTGATGATGCGATTGGTGGCATTGACACCCACATCAGCGACAAGTAGTTGGTCTTCTACTTCTTCTAATAGTTCATCGTCAATCTCTTTGCCGCCAATTAGGATATTGGTGAGCCCTTCGGTGAGGCTTTTACGGCTTTTTGATAACCCTTGTTTCATCCGACTAAACCAGCCACCTTTTTGCTCAGCGGGCTCCGCTTGTTCGGCAGGTTGCAGCGCTGCGGCTTCAATGCGCGGTGTTTCAATAATGGGAATGTCTTGCACAGGTAAGTTTGGCAACGTGGCATCGTCAAGATGGCTTGGTTGGTTGTTAAAATTAATCACCACCTTGTTGGCGGGATTGTGTGATGGGTTGCTACTCATATGGTTACCTATGTGTCATTTATCATAAATTATCGTATTGCACAAAATTATAACAGTGTTTGCAGTCGGTTTGAACCAGTCATATTTTTATCTGTTGACGATGGCTAGCCTTTGGCGGTGCATAGCATTATTCAGGGTTATCGGCTATGATGGTTTATTTTAAACCTTACCCCGCCTATCCCAAACTTTTCGATAAAAGATACAGAGAAAACAATGCATTTACCCATTTTTGATAGCGCCCACACCCGCCGCCTTAGCCCTATTGCCGCTGTGCTCGTTCTTGGTACATGGTTAACAGGCTGTAGCAGTGTTACGCCCGCCATTTCTCCGTCAAAGCCCAGCACCTCGCCCGCAATAACAGGGGCTTCTTCACCATCAAGTCTCGATAATTTTCAGCAAAAGCTCGCCAATGCGCGCCATGAATACACACTCGATAACGGTCTAAAGGTCATTATTAAAGAAGACCACCGCGCGCCTGTGGTCATTAGCCAAATTTGGTATCGGGTGGGCGCTGCCGATGAGCCCAAGCATCTGGGGGGAATCTCTCATGTACTTGAACATATGATGTTTAAGGGTACCCAAAAAGTCTCTTCTGCCGATTTTGAGCGCTTGATTGCCAAGTTTGGCGGTAGTAACAACGCCTTTACCAGTTATGATTATACGGCTTATTATGAAGTGTTCCCCGCCAATCGCTTGGGGCTGGCGCTGGAGCTTGAAGCCGACCGTATGACCCACTTGCAGCTACGTGACAGCGATTTTGGTGCCGAACGTCAAGTGGTGATGGAGGAGCGCCGCCAGCGTACCGATGACAACCCCAATGCTCGGGCATATGAGTATTTTATCAAAATGGCTTACCCCGATAGCCCAAAAGGCGAATCCGTCATTGGGCCTATGACAGAGATTGAGTCCATTACCTTGCAAGACCTTAAGGATTGGTACCAAACTTGGTACGCACCCAACAACGCCACTTTGGTGATTGTAGGCGATGTCAATCCCGCTGATGCGTTAGCGCAGGTTAAGCGCTACTTTGCTGACATACCTGCCAAGCCGCTGCCGCCACGTCCCAGCGTGTTACAAGCAGGTTTTCGCGGTAACCAAACAAAAACCATTCGCTTGCCCGTGCAAGTGCCAAGCGTGATACTCGCATTTAACGTGCCCACACTCACCACCGCCACGGATGCCAAAACCGCCCATAGTTTATCACTACTTGCCGACATTTTAGATGGCGGGCTATCTGCGCGTCTTGAAAAAAACTTGGTACGCGACAAACAGCTGCTCGCATCGGTGGGTAGCGGCTATAGTGCCTTTAGCCGCGGTGACGGGCTGTTTTTGATCCAAGCTACCCCACAACAAGGCGTGAGCTTAGACCAAGCCAAGGCGGCGATTTTGGCAGAAATTGAAGCCCTAAAACAGCAGCCGATACACCCGTCTGAGCTCAATCGCGCCAAAACCAACACATTAACAGGGCTAATCTATGGTCAAGACAGTCTAAGCGGACAAGCGCAAATCATCGGAAGTTTGAACAGCATTGGGCTGGATGACCGCCTCATTTATCAGTTGCCAGCGATATTTGATCGCATCGATCAAGCCGATTTACAGGCAGTGGCAAAAAAATACTTGGTCGCCAATAATTTAACCGTACTCAACGTGGTAAGTGACACATCCAATGCCGCCAAGATAACGGCGAATGACCCAAATAATCCCACAAAAAACCATAGCCAATCAATACAACCCAAACAGACCCGATGATGACCCCGCTGAGGATATTATGACAAAAAAAATGCCGTTAACACGCCGCCGCTTTCCCCTTGTCTTGTCTCATACTGCTATTTTAATGGTGGCAGTGAGCACAGCCGCCCATGCCGAAACCGCCACCGATATTGATAACCATACCCGTGGGGCACTTGACCCGACCGCGCCAATTGCTGCCTTAACCACCCTTAGCAGCCTTCAAGAAACAAACCCGTCTTTACAGGTCAAAACCCCTGACATCATTCATTTTACCACGCCAGCAGGCACCCCCGTCTCACTGGTACAAACCCATACAGTACCAATAGTGGATATCAGTATTTATTTTAATGCAGGCGCTGCACGCGATGACGCCATTAAACAAGGCGGCTATGGCATCGCAAGCCTAACTGCGACTATGCTAGACCAAGGCACCCAAACCAAAAATGACAATGACATTGCCGAGGCTATCGAACAATTGGGTGCAGAACTCACCGCCAATGCCTATAAAGACATGTTTATTGTCAGTTTACGCACGCTATCTGATGAAGCCCACTTGCGCCCTGCCACCGACTTGATGAGCGATATCCTAAGCCACCCTACTTTTCCTGCCGACAATCTTGCACGCAGCAAAGCCCAATATCTTATATCTTTAGCACAAGAGGACGAAAACCCCGATAGCATTGCTGCCAAAGCCTTTGCCAAAGCCCTATATGGCAACCACCCTTATGCCCATCCAACCAAAGGCACCAAAGCAAGTATCGCTCATATTGAGCAAGCCGACCTCCAAGCCTTTGCCCAGCAATTTTTGGTAGCGCGTAATGCACACATCGCCATCACAGGCGACATTAGCGCAGAGCTTGCCAAAGATATCGCCCAGCGCCTCACCCAAGCGCTGCCCGCAGGCACGCCCGCCCCAAAACTACCAGACGCCAAGCCGCTGACCCATGCCAAAACCATTCATATTCCATTTGACAGCAGCCAAACGACCGTGATCATGGGACAGCTTGGCAGCAAGCATGAGCAAGACGCCACCCGTTTGCAGCAGCGCCAGAATTTTGCCATAGTGGATGAGGTGGTAGGCGGCGGTAACTTTCAAGCACGCTTGATGCAAGAAGTACGCAAAAAACGGGGGCTGACGTATGGTATTTATAGCAACATGACGCCCATGCAGAGCCAAGGTAGCTATACTATTCGTTTTTCTACCCGTAATGACAAAAGCGCAGAGGCAATTCAAGCCACCCAGCAAGTGCTAAAAGAAACCGTCCAGCATGGTATCAGCGCAGAAGAACTGACCCTTACCAAAGACAGTCTAACCAACAGCTTTCCCACAAGCTTTGCGAGCAATGCTGCCATTAATGCAACCATTGGTATGATGGGATTTTATCAGCTACCAGATAGCTATTTGACAGATTATATAAAACGCCTACAACAAGCCGATCTTCATAGCGTTAACCAAAGTTACGCAAGCCTAATAGACCCTGCCAAATTTTTGATTGTTACCGTAGGCAACACCCGTACCACCATCAAGACCCACCCTCCTATCAAAAAACCGACAAGCCTCGGCCGCAGTCATCCTAAGCGATAAACCGCGACTAAGTCGATAATAAAGGCGATAGCACTAATAACGACATGGGGAGGAAGTTGCACTGTGATTACCACCCCATTTACGATAACCTTGGGTATCGAGGTGAACCGCGCCACTGGCATACAAACCTAGCCCAAAATTGTGAGCTTGTCCATTATATTGCCAAAATTGGCATAGCCCTTCATTGGTACTTTCCACTGCCCAGCGATTGCCCTCATTTTCGGGTACCCAAATATCAATTGCCCCATTGGTCATGTGCTTACTTTCTCCTGCACCACCTGCACATTGGTTGAGGCTTGGATTACGATAGACCGAACGTATCACCGTAGACATAGGCAAATAACCTTGCTGCTTAAGCTGTTGCAGCAGCCGCAAAGTTGGCACAATATTAGACCAAAGCGCCGCAGGCGGTACTTCATACGGCTCAAACCCACAAGCTCTGGCATCGCGTGCACTGGCTATGAGCTGATCGATGGGCGGGATTGTGCCCAGTTGACTTTGCAAATAATTTTGATAGGCCAAAATTTCCGATTTTTGGTAACTATGACTATCTAACCAAGCCTTAAAATCTGCATTATGACTATAAATTTCGCCACTGTTTTTTGGTAACGGAAGTGGCGCTGGCTGATGCTGACGGTGATGAATGAGTCCTTGTAAGGCATCACGGTTGTGAGGTTGTGGGGTGGGTTGGTTTAACACAGGCTTGGCAGATTTTGCAGGTTCTAACGGCATCACTGGGTGATTGCACGCCAATAACAATGTCATTGTCATGCCTGCAAGCAAGGTGGTCGCCATAACTTTTGGCAGAGTATGATAAGCTGATTGTTGGCTAACTGTGGTAGTGGCAGTTTTGGGTAGTTTTTTCATAAATAACCTATGAGATGAACGGGGTATGACTACAATGTGAAATAATGGCACGATAGCGTTATAAGCGCGCAAAACGCAACCTACGTTTTTTTAGCCTACTTTTTTTATCTCAACCTTTTTTTATATTTACTATATAGTTGCTTTTTTTGTTGATGCAAGTTTTTTTGGGCACCTGTGCCAAACGTCTTGCCATCATAAACTATTACATTATTAAGACTACCAAAAACTCGTTAAGCCATATAAACTATTGGGCTTATTTTTGTATTTTTTTATAGACGTTGTGTCAGTCTATAATATTTGGCAACTGATGTTTGGTAAATATGGCAAATAAGATTGGGCAGTATCGCTTTTCAAGACAAGCGCACCATTTTGGCAATGATAGCCAACCTACTTTTTGGCAAAAAGTCCACCTTGATCCTTGGTTATTGATGCTGTTGTTTGTAACCGCGCTATTTGGTCTGGCGATTTTATATAGTGCATCCACCCAAGACATGAGTATGGTGATCCGTCAAACTGTCAGTTTTGGTATCGCCTTTGTTGTGATGATCATCATGGCACAAGTACCCCCTAGTTTATATCGAGATTTCACCCCCTTTTTTTATGTGGGTGGGGTGGGATTGTTAGTGTTGGTAAAAGTCATTGGTGAGGTACGCCTTGGTGCACAGCGCTGGATTGATATTCCAGGGTTTGGTAGTGTACAGCCGTCGGAGTTTATGAAGCTTGGTATGCCCATGCTATGTGCATGGTTTTTGTCCAAACGTGATTTACCGCCCAGCCTATCCACAGTGCTGATTACTTTATTTGCCATTGCTATTCCTGTGTTATTAATTGCCGAACAGCCCGACCTAGGTACGTCTATTTTAGTGGCGTCTAGTGGGTTATTTGTACTGTTCTTATCGGGGTTGCCGTGGTGGATGATTGGTAGCGCGGTGGCATTATTTATTCCCTTTGTATTTGTGGCATGGGAGTATCTACTGCACGACTACCAGCGCAAACGGGTGCTCACTTTGCTAGACCCCGAAAGCGATGCGCTTGGGGCTGGCTGGAATATCATGCAATCAAAGACAGCGATCGGTTCTGGCGGTCTTACGGGCAAAGGGTATTTGCAAGGCACCCAATCTCATTTGCATTTTTTGCCAGAAGGTCATACCGATTTTATTATTGCCGCTTTTTCAGAAGAGTTTGGTCTTATTGGTGTTAGTCTTTTATTCTTTTTATACTTTTGCATTTTGTGTCGGGCATTGTTTATTGCCTATTCTAATACGTCTACATTTAGTAAATTGTTGGCGGGTGCCATTGCTATGTCCTTTTTTGTGTATGTGTTTGTTAATGCGGGGATGGTAGCAGGTCTTTTACCTGTGGTCGGTGTTCCTTTGCCGTTTATCAGTTATGGTGGTACCGCACTGATTACGCTAATGGCGGGCTTTGGGTTGGTAATGTCTATTGCTTCTCATAATATTAAATAGCGCAGAGACAAATTTTGGGATTCTATGGCGCACATTTTGTCAAAAAACACACGATAGTTTACTAAAACACTAGGATATGGGCGCCTATTATCGCCAAAATAGGCGACTTGACAAGGCGTTTTTTTCGTATTTAGCCTAATAAACCGTTATGCAGCTCTCGGGTGTTTTACCGTTTATCTTATTTTTTATACCTTCTGTCAAATTATTTCGTGATTTTACCCACCGAATTGCTTATTGTGAGTCATCGGGATTTGATGGTTATATATCATAACAACCTAAATTTTGTTATGTATCTGTTAAATCTAATTTAAATTTGTGGTGACTGATGAGCAATCGTTATTGTAAGCATGATATTTTTTAATCGTTACGCTTGATAACGCTTATGGTTGCCCCTTGTACAGAGGTACTTATGTCAAAGCAACTATCTCGTTTAGTTTCACTGCTGTGTTTAGGTGGTGTTACTGCAATTAGTTCAGCGACTTACGCAGCGCCTAGCAATAATTTAGACCATGTACTTAATGAGTTAACCCGTCAACACAATAGCGCATCAGACTTAGTCAAATCCGCGCGTCAAACCAACACTTCACTTGCCTTAGATAGCCAATTAATTAGTAAAGATACTGCCCAATCAAGCAATGATAAAGATGTATTAGAGCGCTTGTCAGCAGTGGCGTCAAATACAGTCAACCGCTTTAGCCAAACAGGTGTGGCATCTTGGTACGGTCGTCAGTTTCAAGGTCGTAAGACTGCCAGTGGTGATACTTTTGATTCCAATTCGTTGACGGCGGCGCATCGTTCGCTGCCAATGAACTGCTATATCAAAGTCACCAACAAATCCAATGGCAAAAGCGTGGTAGTCAAGGTCAATGACCGTGGTCCTTTCTCTAGCCACCGTGTATTAGACTTGTCTTATGCGGCTGCCAAACAAATTGGTCTTGCAAGTACGGGCACAGGCAATGTAGTCATTGAGCGTGTGGGTACGCCTAACTAGTTTGTCATCCAAAAAAGCATGATTTTGATTCATGCTTTTTTTATCACCGAATAAAAACGCTATCGGGCTAGAAATTTGGTCATATCTTCAATGCCATGCAGTGTCATGGGGTACATATGCCCTGCCATAATATCTTTAATTAAGCCAATGGTTTGGGTGTACTGCCAATAGCTTTGGGTTTCTGGATTGAGCCACGCCACTTTGTCAAAATGGGCAGTAAAGCGTTTTAACCACGCCTGCCCCGTGTCTTGGCTCATGTACTCGACGCTACCACCCACGGACAATAGCTCATATGGTGACATGGCGGCATCACCTACAAAAATCACCCGATAGTCGCTGGCGTATTTGTGCAGCACGTCCAGTGTGGGTATAGCGCTGGCGTTACGCCTCGCGTTGTCTGTCCACACATACTCATACACACAGTTGTGAAAATAAAAAAACTCAAGGGTTTTAAACTCATTTTTGGCGGCGGCAAATAAGCGTTCACACGCTTCAATATAGCTATCCATACTACCGCCAATGTCAAATAGCATCAGCACTTTGACACGGTTGCGGCGCTCGGGGCGCATTTGGACATCAAGAACGCCTTTTTGGGCAGTTTTTTTAATGGTAGCACTGATGTCGAGTTCATCGGCAGCGCCATCGCGGGCAAATTTACGCAGTTTACGCAGTGCCATTTGCATCGAGCGCGTCTCTAGCTGGTTATCCGTGTCCAAATCGCGGTATTTGCGCTGCTCCCACACCTTGACCGCGCTGCGTTTTCGGCTCTCACCACCCACGCGCACACCTTCAGGATGGTCACCATACGCGCCAAACGGCGAGGTGCCGCCCGTACCCACCCACTTATTGCCGCCTTGGTGTCGCCCTTTTTGTTCTTTTAGGCGTTCCTCTAGTGCTTTCATCAAGGCTTCCAAAGAACCGTATTTTTTGAGTAGGCGGCGTTGTTCTTCGGTCAAGTTTTTGGGATCGAGTTTGAGCGCTAACCACTCTTTGGGAATATCGCCAAGTTTTGCCATCAGCTCGTCAATATCAAGCGTGTCGATACCGTCAAAATAATCTGCCATGGCACGGTCAAATTTATCAAAGTATTTTTCGTCTTTGACCATACATAGGCGCACCAGCTCATAAAACTCGGCTCGGTCGGCAAATACAATGCCCGATTCAACTAGCCCGTGTAGGTCGAGTAGCTCTCGGGTGGTGACGGGCACGCCATACGTGCGTAAGGTGTAAAAAAGATTGATAAACACGCCGTTTCCCTAACGATTCAACCGAAGCATAAAACCCAATCGCTCAAGCAAGCTCACATCATTTTCATTCTTTAACAACGCCCCTGCCATTGGTGGCAAATTTGATTGCGGATTTTTTAGGCTGTCAATGGCGTTGTCATCGCCCAAATCATCTGCCATGAGCAAACTAATCCAATCTATCAGCTCAGAGGTAGATGGTGGTTTTTTTAGACCTTTGACTTCACGCAAGCCATAAAACACGTTAAGCGCTTCATCCACCAAGTCCGCTTGCAAATTGGGAAAATGTACATCCACAATCTCACGCATGGTCGCTTTATCTGGAAAATCAATATAATGAAAAAAACAGCGGCGAAGGAACGCATCAGGCAATTCTTTCTCGTTATTGGAGGTGATAATCACCACAGGGCGATGCTCAGCGGTGATGGTCTCACCCGTCTCATACACATAAAACGACATTTTATCGAGTTCATGCAGCAAGTCATTGGGGAATTCAATATCTGCCTTATCAATCTCATCAATCAGTAGCACCACACGCTCGGGGCTGGTGAACGCCTGCCATAGCTTGCCTGCCTTGATGTAATTGGCAATATCATATACCCTGTCATCGCCCAGCTGGCTATCTCGCAGCCGCGACACCGCATCATACTCGTACAAGCCTTGCTCGGCTTTGGTAGTAGATTTAATATGCCAAGTCATGAGCGGCATACCCAGACTTTTGGCAACTTCTTCGGCAAGCAGGGTCTTGCCTGTACCAGGCTCACCCTTAATCAGGAGAGGTTTTTGCAGGCGAATGGCAGCATTGACCGCAAGTTTTAGGCTATCGGTGGCAATATAACTGTCGGTACTAGAGAAGTGAGTAGCGGTTGGCGTGGACATAAAAAAACCTATGATAGTACTAAAATTGATTAATCAGACTATCATAAGTTTTGCCCAATGTTAAGCGCTATGTTAAGTACTATTCGCGCGATCCACTGAGTGATTTATTGTGAAATAATCAAGCGTTTGGGCTGGTAAGATCGCGTTGATCAGTTGAAGATTTTTTGGTAGTTTTTTCGATACCCATTTTTAGAATTTGCCACACAAATCCCAAAATGCAGCCAACGGTGACAACCACCATCATGGGCAATAGCCCATTAAAAATAATAGCAGGGTCTTTAAGCAAAATACCATACACCACTGCGATACTTGCAGGGGCAATATCAGGCGTGGTGCCAATTGACGTGGTAGGTGTCAATAAAATGGCAAATAAAATAATCCAACTAAGCCCTGCCAGTGTCTTTGGCAAGATACGCACTACCAAAATCCATAGCAGCAGCACCACCACAGAAAATCCGACATAGGCGTATAAAGGTAATTTGTCTGGTGGCACGCCTCTAACTAATTGCGTCCACCAAATCACAATTTCTCCGATAATACTGCCAATTTGGTCGAGTGAAAGAAATGCTAACATACGTCTGCCTTGCCAAAGAGAGAGGGGCTATTTTATCATGAATAATTAAGCCTTAGCATAAGATTTTACTGCCACTTGGTTTGCTGTGACTCTGCCATCTTACATTGGGCTTGGCGCTGCCACTCTTCTTCGGCGGGCATTTGTACAAAATAGCCTTGTGATTGCAGTTTTTCTAGGACTTCTTGTTTGTCCACTCTTGCCAGTTTTTGGGTATTTGCCAAATCCAAGTGCATGACAAATGCTTCACGACCAATGGCTTGACGAAACGCTTTTGGCAAAATGGCTAGCCAGTCTTTAATTTCTGTGGTGTCATTGGGGTAATCTGGACGTGCAATGTAGACGTACAGGTCTTCTTTTTTGCTAAATTTATAGATATCACAATGCATAAAAAAATGCCTATCACTTATACGAATTTGGCTAAGCATACCATATTTGGGGAAGGTATGAATAATATCGCCAGCCGATTTTTTGAACCCCTGCCCTATATTTTGGATGTTATCAATCTCTAGGGGCAGCGCTTGATGCGTTAGTCGTCAAGCAAGGACTGTGTATAGTTTTGTATACCCATCACCGTTATCAGCTCTTGCTGGGTTTCTAGCCAATCAATATACTCTTCGCTGCCGTCTTTGAGTTTAACAAGCAGTTGGCGAGAGACAAAATCCGCGTGCTGCTCACACAAAGCGAGGGCATCTTTGATGATGGCCGTTTTTTGGTTTTCAAGCTGCAAGTCACACCCTAGTATTTCAGCCACGTTTTCACCAATCAAAAGCTTACCCAGTTCTTGTAAGTTAGGCAATCCCTCTAACATTAAGATGCGCGCAATCAAGTCATCTGCCCATTTCATTTCTTGAATAGACTGGTGATACATTTTTTCATTGAGTTCTTCTAGTGCCCAGTTTTTGGCAATACGCGCGTGTAAGAAGTACTGGTTGATAGCGATAAGGGTTTGCCCCAATACTTGGTTTAGGGCACGAATGATGGCTTTATCTGTCTGCATGGCGTTCTCCTTTTTTGATAACGGGCGATAAGGTTAGGCAATCTCGCCAAGCTGTGATTGCAGATAATTTGGCAGTCCAATCATATCAATAAGCCGCAGCTGCTGCTCTAGCCAGTGAGCATGGTCTTCTTCGGTATCCACAAGCTGTGCTACTAAGATTTCACGGGTGACGTAGTCTTGTGCTTGTTCACAGAGCGCAATGCCGTCTTTGAGGTGTTGACGAACGCGATATTCTAATTCAAGATCTGAGCGCAGCATTGAAGGCACATCTACCCCCACATTAATCGCCGCTACGGTCATGTTTGGCGTACCCTCTAGCATCAAGACGCGGTTAATAAGTGCGCGGGCATGGTCACCTTCTTCTTCCATCTCGTGGTGCATGCGTGTGTAAAGCTTGTGATAATGCCATTCATGATACATTTGGGCGTGAATGAAATACTGGTCTCTTGCGCCAAGCTCACCGCCAATTAAAAAATTAAGATAATCAATGACTGTCTGACTGCCTTTCATGGTTGCCTCCTTACCCGAATTAAATAAATCGTTACTCATTACTTGCATCTTATCATGACAAACCAATGTTTATCAAAGCAAAAATTGCCGCTTGTTCACAAAATTTTTTGGGTTAATAGCGTCTTTGGTAGGGTTTGGTAGCGGTCAAACTGCTTCAATATAGAGGTTTTGACAAGCCACGACTTGCTGGGCATGTTCATCTAGGTAAGATTCAATCATGGGCTGGCAGCCCCCGCAGCAGGTCGCTACATCAAGTTCGGCTTGAAGTGCTTCGATACTGTGATGCCCTGCTGTGATTGCTTTTTTAATTTGACTTTCTTTTACTGCATTACAAATACACACAAACATAGTCATAACCTTTGTACAAATGGTTTGATTCAATGTTTATAATAATGATAATTATTCTTATTATCAATTGTATTTTTTAATTTTTTACAATTTTTTTTAAAGGCTAACCCAAAAAAACCTGTCTTTGGCAGACAGGTAAGTTAAAGTGAAATAAGAAACGATTTTATGCTGGGCTATGAACGCTATCAATCAATTGCGCTTGTGCCAACGCTGATAATGCAGCTTTTAGCATGGCGGACACGGTGCTTGAACATGTACCAATCCCTGAATAAATCTCGCCGTCAATATTGAGCTGTAAATACGCCACCGCATTGGCATCCGTGCTGGTAATGTCGTTTTGGGTAAGCGCGTGTTCAGCATAATTGATAACATGAATGTTTTTTTGCAGTTTTTCTGCAATGCCATTGATAAAGGCAGATAATGGGCCATTACCGTTGCCGACCACATCCACCACCTCATCGCCTAAGCGCACCGAGCCTTTAAAGCTCACCGCGCCGCCAGTATTTTTGATTTCATAGTCCTGTAATGCCAAGGCGGACTGGTTTAAGTAGGTATTTTCAAATACGTTAATCACATCATCGGAGGTTAGCTCTGTTTGACGGCGTTCGGCTTCTTGCTGAATCACGCGGCTAAAGTCAATCTGCGTCCAGCGCGGCAAATGAAAGCCGAAGTCACGCTGCAAGATATACGCCACACCGCCCTTACCTGATTGGCTATTGATACGTACCACATCTTGATAGCCACGTCCGATATGCGCAGGGTCAATCGGCAAGTACGCGACATCCCACAAGCCTTGGGTGGCTTGGGCATTTTTTTGGTTATAATCCAGCGATTTTTTGATGGCATCTTGGTGTGAGCCACTAAATGCGGTAAAGACAAGCTCGCCCACATAGGGATGACGCGGATGAATCGGTAACTGGTTACACTCGCTCACCACTTGGGCAATCTCACTCATGTTGCTAAAATCAAGCTGTGGGTCAACCCCTTGGCTATACATATTCATCGCCATGACCATGATATCCATATTGCCCGTACGCTCGCCATTGCCAAAAAGCGTGCCTTCAATACGGTCAGCCCCTGCCATCAAGCCAAGCTCACTGGCGGCCACCGCACAGCCACGGTCATTGTGGGTGTGCAAACTGACAATCACGTGCTCACGCATTGGCAAGTGACGGCAAAAATATTCAATCTGGTCAGCATAAAGGTTTGGGGTTGAGCTTTCCACCGTTGATGGTAAGTTAAAAATCACTTGCTGTCCCAAATCAGGACGCCACACTTGACACACCGCATCACATACCTTCACAGAAAAATCAACTTCTGTTTGTGAAAAACTCTCAGGTGAGTACTCAAACACCCACTCGGTCTCAGGGTACTCTTTTGACAAATCACGCAACAAGGTCGCCCCTTCTACCGCAATGGCAGTGATATCCTCAAGATTTTTTTGATAAACCTTGTCACGCTGCACTTTGGAGGTGGAATTATACACATGGACAATGGCACGCTTTGCGCCTTTTAATGACTCAAATGTGCGGCGAATCAAATGTTCACGCGCTTGCACCAATACCTGCAAAGTCACATCATCGGGCACATGACCGCCTTCAATCAACTTACGGGTAAAGTCATATTCAACTTGCGCCGCTGATGGGAAACCAATTTCGATTTCTTTAAAGCCTACATCCACCAATAAATCAAAAAAGCGCATTTTTTGCTCAATGCTCATCGGCTCAATTAAGGCTTGGTTACCGTCTCGCAAATCCACCGATGTCCAAATTGGTGCTTTGGTGATGGTTTGGTCTGGCCAAGTGCGGTCTGGCAGTTTTGGCGCAAACGCAAATGGCTGGTATTTTTTATGATCAAAGGCGGTGTTTTTTGGCTGGATGGACATTTTTTGGCTCCCTCATTGGTAGGCACAACAAACAATGAAATAATTATACGGTTTTTTGACTAGAAAAAGTAACCAAATTTTGCTATAAATTAACCAGATAATGAAATAAATCACTAATATCAACCAAATTTTGAGTCAAAATCACTAACATAAGAGAAACTACCATGTACCAACTGGATAAAAAAGACCAAGAAATTTTGGCTGTTTTACAAAATAATGCGCGTATGAGCAACCTTGAGTTGGCAGAACGTGTCAATTTGAGCCCCACACCGTGTGCAAGGCGGGTAAAACAGTTAGAAGAAGCGGGGGTTATTACGGGCTATCGCTTGGTCACCGATCCACGAAAGTTGGGCTATCAGCTGGCTGTTTTTATTGCCATTAGTATGGATAAACATACTGCCGAGCGCTTTAGTAACTTTGAGCAAAAATTGCAAGCGTTCCCTGAAGTGGTGAGCTGTAGCATTGTGACAGGACGTAGCGAAGATTACCTGATTAAAGCGGTGGTAAGAGATATGGCACATTATGAGGAGTTTTTGCTGCACAGGCTAAACCGCATTGAGGGGATTTCGCAGGTGCATACAGGTTTTGAATTAAGGGAAGTATTTTCGCGCGCAGTCTTGGCGGGATAATGCCCAATGGCATGTGTGGGTAAGTTACCAAAATTTTTTTGGAAACCTGTTTAAATACGCTTTTTAAAAAATTTTACAAAAAAAACGATGCGCAAAGGCATCGTTTTTTTGTGTAGGGTATGGACAATGTTAGAAGCGGTAAGTTGCGCCAACTTTGGCAATTGGCCACCATTTGTTGTCACGTGAGTCCACTTCTTGCTGTACTGCATCGATGGTTGTTTGTGGCACACCGTTGGTACCTGATACTTTTACGTCTGCTTTACCAACATACGCCGCACCTACTTCACCAAATAAACCAAAACGAGTGGTGATATCTGGGTGATAGCCCAATGTCAAGTAAGGCGCTAAGTTGTTTTTGTATTTAGCGTCAACACTTAAAGAACTGTCTTTTGGTACCGGGTAATCTGTGTCGTTGATGCTAATATTTGTACCACCCGTTCTTGGCGTTAGAGTTGCGCTAGCATCGCTGTCGTTATAGATGATACCTGTACCCACTGTAAAACCATTTGATAATGGGTGTAGGTTGACACCTAGGTATGGGTTACTCATGTCTGCTTTGTAGTCAAGGGTACCTTGGAAGTTTTTGAAGCCTTTGCCCAATACTTTACGGTAGTTGATATAAGAGTCATCAGAGTCTAAATCGATGTTGTCATCAAATTTACCGCCGTTCCAACCTGCAACTAGGTCAGTTTTGTCGTTTAGACCCCAAGCCAAGCCTACGCCATAGCCTGTTGTACCAACTTCAGCGCTGATTGAGGCTGGGTGAGTCACTGTGCCAAATACAGTTTTGGTACCTTCAACAACTTGAGTAGTGGTGTTTTTTACCATGCCTGCTTCTGCATCATAAGTGGTAGTAGATACTGCCACAGGTTCTGCGATTACTTGTTGCTCAACCACAACTGGCTGGGCAAATGCTGAGGTGGCGATTAATGCCGCTGGGATAGCAGCCAATTTTAATGCTTTCATGTAAATCTCCTTAAAACAGGATTTTAAAAATCCGATTGAAAACTAAATACTTCACTTGCCAAGTATAATGCATTGGCAATAAAAAAGCCGTTAGTAAAAAGTAAAAGCGTTGACATATTTTGTTACGTTACCCTTGAGCATATTTAAACGCAATTTTTCAGCAATGTCTTTTATGTTTATTTACTTTTTATATGTGGTTATGTAATTAATTACAGTGAAATGTAATATTTGCGATAAATTGTTGTTTTGTTATTTAACTTAAGTTGATTTTGCAAGGAAAAACATGACTTTTTGGTAATTTTTTTTTACAATAGTCTCACCGAGAGATGCTGCAGCTATGATTTATGGGTACCTATCTATATACAAGGTACAAGATAACCTTTGTACAAGACAACAGCGGGTACAAGAGAAAAATAGCTAGGCTCGGTTTTTGTCCTTACTGCAAATTAAGTCAAAATAAATAACGGCATCTGCGTTTTTTTGTCTATTTAATCCGAAAAGCACCGACTCAGGAGAGAATTATGAACGCAGGAAATGCTGCTTCATCTGCCAACCCATTCACCGATTATAAAGTGGCTGACATCAGCCTTGCCGACTATGGGCGCAAAGAAATCAAACTTGCCGAAACCGAAATGCCCGCCCTGATGGGCTTACGCCAGCGCTACCAAGCTGAGCAGCCTTTAAAAGGCGCCAAGATTGTGGGCTGTATCCACATGACCATCCAAACCGCCGTACTGATCGAAACCTTGGTGGCGCTTGGTGCTGAGGTACGCTGGACATCTTGTAATATTTTTTCAACCCAAGACCATGCAGCAGCAGCCATTGCTGCCGCAGGTATCCCTGTGTTTGCTTGGAAAGGTGAAACCGAGGAAGAATATGAATGGTGCTTACGCCAACAAATTTTTGTAGGCGGTGAGGTAAATGGTCAATTATGGGATGCCAATATTATTCTTGATGATGGCGGTGACTTGACAGCGCTGATCCATGATCAGTACCCACAAATGCTAGATAAGATTCACGGTATCAGTGAAGAAACCACCACAGGCGTGCACCGTTTGATTGAAATGCTTAATAAAGGCACGTTAAAAGTACCCGCGATCAATGTCAATGATGCCATCACCAAATCAAAAAATGATAATAAATACGGCTGTCGCCATTCCCTCAATGACGCCATCAAACGGGGTACCGATATGCTGTTATCAGGTCGCCGCGCCTTGGTCATTGGTTACGGCGATGTGGGCAAAGGCTCAGCGCAAAGTTTGCGCCAAGAAGGTATGATTGTCCGTGTGACCGAGGTTGATCCCATTTGCGCCATGCAAGCGTGTATGGATGGCTTTGAAGTGGTATCACCATTTGTATCAGGTGACCCTGCCAAAGGCGTGAATGCAACCTTACTGCAAGATACCGACCTTGTTGTTACCACTACAGGCAACTACCATGTCTGTAACAGCGAGATGCTAAAAGCACTAAAATCCACCGCTGTGGTTTGCAATATCGGTCACTTTGATACCGAAATTGACACCCAATTTATGCGTGATAACTGGAAATGGGTAGAAGTCAAACCGCAAGTACACCAAATTTATCGCTCAGAGGATGAGAGCGACTACCTTATTTTGTTGTCCGAAGGTCGTTTGGTCAACTTAGGCAATGCCACAGGTCACCCTTCTCGCATCATGGACGGTTCATTTGCCAACCAAGTCTTGGCACAAATGCATCTATTCAAAGAAAAATTTGCCGACCTACCTGCCGACAAAAAAGCAGAAAGCGTCTATGTCAAAGTACTACCCAAAAAGCTTGATGAAGAAGTAGCCGCCGCCATGGTCGCAGGCTTTAATGGCGTGTTAACCAAGCTTACTCAAGTACAAGCGGATTATATCGGGGTTGCGGTTGACGGGCCATTTAAACCCGAAAGCTACAAATACTAATCAGCTGACTGGTTACTTAGGTTAGCGCATTTTAATCTAGACAAAGCCTAACCCCATCAAAAAAGCCATACCGCTTGTTGTATGGCTTTTTTATTAGGCGGTTTTGGATTTAGGTTATGCCAAAACTATGGGGTAAAAACCCGTGATTCTACTGCCACACTTGCTATAATAGGGTTATTTTGATGGATGGGACCTATAAATGACAACGCCTTTTTCTTTTGAATTTTTTCCTACCAAGACCGATGAAGGACAGAGCAAACTGCTTAGTACGTTTGAAACGTTAAACGCCCTAAACCCGCAATATTTTAGCGTAACCTATGGTGCAGGGGGTTCTACCCGTGAACGCACGCTGGGCATTGTTGCGCATTTGAGCCAACAAAGCGCTACCCCGATTACTCCCCATTTATCTTGTATTGGCGATGACAAAGCCGAGATTAGCGAATTGCTCGATTACTATAAAACCTTGGGAATTAACCGTTTGGTAGCATTGCGCGGTGATTTGCCATCGGGTATGGTGGGTTTGGGTGAATTGCCATTTGCGGTGGATTTGGTGCGCTATATTCGTGCACATTCGGGGGATTATTTTAGAATTAAAGTCGCAGCCTACCCAGAGATGCACCCGCAGGCCAAAAGTTTTGAAGCCGATATCCAAAACCTTATTAATAAGTATCAAGCAGGCGCAAGTGAAGCGATCACCCAGTTTTTTTATAATGCCGATAGTTATTTATTCTTGCGCGATGCCCTCGCCAAAAAAGGCGTGTATCAAGAAGATTTTCCCATCATTGCTGGTATTATGCCCATCACCAACGCCTCAAACTTAATTCGTTTTGCCGATGGCTGTGGCGCCGATATTCCGCGCTATATTCGCAAACAATTGGCAGATTATGGCGATGACCGCAAAGCCATCCGCGTGTTTGGGTTTGAGGTGGTAGTCAAACTTTGCGAGCGCTTGATTGCCGAAGGCGTGCCATCGATTCATTTTTATAGCATGAACCAAGTTCAACCCAATTTAGACTTGGTCAAAGCCTTAAATTTGGTCTAAAAATACCCTTTAACAAAAAGGCTTGAGCGTTCAAGCCTTTTTTATTGGGTCAAAAATGCTACAATGGTTGAAAAAAACCTCTAGAGAACATTATGAATACTGCGTTATGGCTTCCTTGCACCCAGATGCACTCGCTTGAAAATCACCCGCCCCTCCATATTGTCAAGGCTCAAGGTAATACCCTATTTGATCAACATGGCAATGCTTATTTGGACATGATTAGCTCGTGGTGGGTCAACTTACATGGTCATTGTCACCCATTGATTAATGCGTCGGTAAAGCAGCAGCTAGACACCCTTGAGCATACACTGATTGCCGGGGTCACTCACCCACCGATTATGGCGTTAGCAGAAGCGTTGGTCAACATCATGCCCGCCCCCTTAACCAAGGCTTTTTTTGCCGATAGTGGCTCAGGTGCCGTGGAAATAGCGCTTAAAATGAGTTTGCAGTACTGGCAGCAGCAAGGCAATCCCCACAAAAAACAGTTTATTTCTCTAGCGCATGGTTATCATGGTGAAACAGTCGGCAGTCTTGCAGTCACCGATATTGCGTTATTTAGTGAGCAATATAAAGATTTGATTGTGCGCCAAATCCGTGTTCCCTCGCCTGCGGCTATTTTTAAGCCCCATGACCTCACCGCACACGATTATGAACAGCACTGTTTGGCAACGCTACAAGACGTCTTACAACGGCAAGGTGATACCGTTTGTGCCATTATTTTGGAGCCACTAGTGCAAGGTGCCGCGGGCATGGCAATGTATTCAGCCAATTATTTGCTAGCTGTTGCCAAACTTGCCAAGCAATATGACATTCATGTGATTTATGATGAAATTGCGGTCGGTTTTGGGCGTACAGGAACCATGTTCGCGGTTGAGCAAATGCTGGCATTGGCAGATGACCCTGAAAAAGATGCACTTTGCCCTGACTTTATTTGTCTATCAAAAGGGCTGACAGCAGGTTATTTGCCCATGTCCTGCGTGATGACAACCGATAACGTCTACCAAGCATTTTATGATGAGCGCGTTGAAAAGGGCTTTTTGCACTCGCATAGCTTTACAGGTAACCCATTGGCGTGTGCCGCGGCGTTGGCGTCTTTACAAGTATTTGCCCATGACAAGGTGATTGACCACAATCAACAGCTAAGCCATGCCATGCATGACGGTTTGGCGGCGCTCAAACAAGGGGATTTTGCTATTTGTCATACACGGCAAACAGGCATGATAAGTGCCTTTACTTTATTGGGCAATGGGGAAAATGCACGACAATTATCAAATTTTTGTCTCAAAAATGGCGTCATGATTCGCCCTATCGGCAATCATGTTTATTTAATTCCGCCGTATTGCACCACCACCGAGCAGATTGGGCAAGTATTTGATATTTTACAAAAAGGGTTAGCGATGCTTGTCACAACGGCAACGGAAAATGACCTGCCCACCCTATCACTCCCTTAATTTATTGGCGATTAAAATCCCAACGTTAGCTAGCAATGAGTCAATCATGAGACGATTTTTTTATAATGAACCCAATCAACTAGCCGCTGCTAAAACCTTGCCCGTCACCGCGGATATTTTTCACCATTGGTGCAAAGTCTTACGCGCCCAAACAGGTGAGCAAGCGGTGTTTTTTGATGGTCAGGGTGGTGAGTACACCGTGACTTTAACCGAGATCGGCAAAAAAACTGCCATGGTGCAAGTCAATGCGTTTGAGGCCATTGACCGCCGTTTACCTTTTGAAGTGGATATCGGACTGGTGATGAGCCGCGGCGAACGCATGGACTATGCCATTCAAAAAGCAACCGAGCTTGGGGTCACCACCATTCACCTACTGACGAGCCAACACGGTGAAGTACGTCTAAAACCTGAGCAAGCCGATAAAAAAACCGCCCATTGGCAGCAAGTGGCTATATCAGCCTGTGAGCAATGTGGTCTCAATATTCCCCCCACGATCTTGCCCCCCATACCACTAGAGCAGTGGATAAACAACTGTGAGGTGCCCTGTGAGCCGTCACCGCCTTCTCTTGCCGCCCACTCGCAAAAACAGGGGCTGCAAAAACTGGTACTTGCGGTACCAAAAACCATTGATGATCCATTTGTTGCAAATCATAACGCGTTGTCTACCATTCAACAAACATTTATCAACAAAAATAGGGTAAAATTTGTTTTACTCATTGGCGCTGAAGGCGGCCTATCAGAAACAGAAATTGCCTTGGCACTGGCAGCAGGATTTTTGCCTTGGCAAATTGGTGAGCGTGTACTTCGCACTGAAACCGCGCCTGTGGTGGCATTGTCATGTTTATTGACAGTTTATCAGCTTTACTTTAACCCATAGGATTGGATATGTACGCTAAACAGGATGAAATCCCTACGTTACCGTTAGAATGTGATTGCTGTCCTAAAAATCTTGAATACGCGCTACTGGCAAACAACGGCTTTTTGTCCGATGAGCGTTTTTTTAGTGAGTTTTTGGCATCCCATCTCAATGTGGTGTTTGGCGCCTTTTTTACCAAAATTTCTGATGGTATTTTTATTTTAGACAACCAGTTTCGCTATGTTTGTGTCAATGAAAAATTCCTACAAATCACGGGATTACCCAAAAATCAAATTTTAGGCAGTTATTTTAGTTTTTATGATATTGATCGATTTCCAAGCTACCAACAGCAGTTATTTCGCCAACTTGAAGAGCGCCTGATTGCCAAAGAAAGTATTAACAATGACACCTTTATCATTCCTCATCTTGACGGGTTGGAGGTGGTGTCACAGTTACAAGTTAGCCCATATCAGATTGGCAAGGACAATTTTATTTTTAATGGGGTTGTCACAGACTTGACCGAAAAAAGTACGCTGCGACAAGATGCCCTTAGCGCCCTAAACTTTGATGAACTCACGGGGCTACAATGTTACGATGCGTTTTTTGATAAACTAAAAGCCACTATTCGTCTACAAGCCAAAACCCCTGCCGCCATTACCAATCAGTGCATGGTACTGCGCATTAATATTGATAAGTTACAATCATTTAACCAAAGTTTGGGGATTGAAAGCACCAATAAGCTGATTCAAAGTTTTGTTAATCGTATCAAACTATTACAAGTGGGCGGTTGTTATTTAATCGCGTTTTCGCGCTTTGGCGGCGATAATTTTGCGTTGCTGGTGAATGTCGATGGGATTGGCAGCGGTTATCAATATCTGGAGCAGCTAAGTCAACTATTTGAGCTGCCTTTGGTGATTAATGAGCAGTATATCTATGTACGTTTTTCATTGGGAATTTCAGTATTGCCAACTGATAGCATGGATGCTGAAACCTTGTTGTTACAGGCGGATACGGCGTTAAAACAAGCCAGACTGTCGGGCGGTGATGACATCGTTTGGTACAAAAATAGCCAAAAAAATACGTTGTTTCAAAATATTCATTTGTCTAGTGCTTTTAAAAATGCGCTAGCCAAACAGCAAATCGTACCCTATTTTCAGCCAAAGCTTGGGTTTAACACCCCCAATACCCCCATGTTTGAAGCCTTGGCGCGTTGGGAACACCCTACCCTTGGCTTGTTATACCCCAAAGATTTTTTGGAAGAAGTCCTTGATCAGTTCTCGCAGCCCTTATTTGAGTGCCTTATACATGCTTGCATTGCCCAGATACAAATGTGGCAGCAGCAATTAGGGCTAGACTGCCATGTATGTATCAATGTTGATAGCCGCCAACTTACCAACCACAAGTTTATTGAATTTATTGAGTCAACCTTGGCACAGTATCCGTGGCTACCACGCCTAGTTCAATTTGAAATTACCGAAATTTTTAGTTTACAAGATGAGGTCAAAACCACAGAAATATTATTAAAGCTTCATGCCGCTGGGTTTTGTATTTATTTAGATGATTTTGGCACAGGATTTTCAGCCCTGCAATATTTAATCAAATACCCGATTGACAGAATTAAAATTGATCGATTATTTATTAACAATATTCTCACCGACAAAAAACGACAAACGATTGTACAATCTATTACAGAGATGGCGCACCGCTTATCCATTGGGGTGCTGGCTGAAGGCGTTGATTCTCAAGCAGAAATTGAGTATCTACAGCAACTAGGCTGTGACTACGTACAGGGATATGGGTTTAGTAAACCCATGTCAAGCCAGCAAACCACCCAATGGCTGATGCAGCGTTTTACCCAAGTCTAAGCCCCCTCAAACCCTATGATGACAGGTTATTCAACCACTTATTTATGACCCTGTAGTCATAGGATACACCTTGTAACTTGCACCAAAGTTACCTATCTTAACGGTGTAAACCTTAGCAATAAGGTAAGATTTTTTTGTCATTGTTTAGCAACAACAATATAAAGGAAACTGTTATGCAATATAAAGCACCGATTCGTGATATGAAATTTGTGATGCATGAGCTACTAAAATTTGAGGAACATTATAAAACCATTCCTAATTTTGCAGAAACGGACAAAGACACCATTGATAGTTTTATAGAAGCGGGCGCAAGCTTTGCAGAAAATGAGTTGTCGCCCCTAAACCGTACAGGCGATGAAGAAGGCTGTCGCTTTGATAACGGGCAAGTATTTACCCCAACAGGGTTCAAAGAAGCCTACAAACAATACTGTGAGCTTGGCTTCCCTTCACTGTGTGCTGATGAAGAATTTGGCGGTCAAGGCATGCCATTGTCGCTAGGTACTGCCGTAAGCGAGATGATGGGCACGGCAAACTGGTCGTTTTCGATGTACCCAGGGCTATCAGAAGGCGCCATCCGCACCCTTGAACATCATGGCACCGATGAACAAAAACAAAAATACCTACTCAAGCTCATCAGCGGTGAGTGGACAGGTACCATGTGTTTGACAGAAGCCCATGCAGGTTCTGACTTAGGGATTATCCGTACCAAAGCAGAACCCAATGCTGATGGCTCATACGCCATTACGGGTCAAAAAATCTTTATCTCAGCTGGTGAACACGACATGGCAGACAATATTGTCCATATCGTCTTAGCCCGTCTGCCAGGTGCGCCAGCAGGTACCAAAGGTATCTCGCTGTTTATCGTACCAAAATTTAATGTCAATGATGATGGCTCAATCGGTGAGCGTAACCCTGTCAATTGTGGCTCAATTGAGCACAAAATGGGTATCAAAGCTTCAGCCACCGCCGTGCTCAACTTTGACAAAGCCAAAGGGTATCTCATCGGGCCAGAAAATAAAGGCTTGAACTGCATGTTCACCTTCATGAACGTGGCACGTATTGGTACAGCCGTACAAGGGCTCACCGCCGCTGAAATTGCTTTTCAAGGCGGTTTAAGCTATGCCAAAGACCGCATTGCCATGCGTGCCCTAAGTGGTGCTAAAGCGCCAGAGCTAGCCGCTGACCCTATCATTGTCCACCCTGCGGTTCGTAACATGATACTCACTTCCAAAGCCTTTGCCGAAGGCGGACGTGCGCTTGTGTATTATCTATCACAGTTTTCTGATGTGGTTGCCAAAGGCGAAGGCGAAGCACAAGTCTATGCTGACCAAATGCTGTCACTACTCACCCCTATTGCCAAAGCCTTCTTGACAGAAACAGGCTACGAAGCTGCCAACCACGGCGTGCAAGTCTATGGCGGTCACGGCTTTATCCGTGAATGGGGCATGGAGCAAAACGTCCGTGATACCCGTATTGCCTGCTTGTATGAAGGGACTACCGAAATTCAATCGCTTGACTTGTTAGGTCGCAAAGTGCTTGGTACCCAAGGCAAAATGCTTGCCAACTTTAGCAAAGTCATCTACAAATTCTGTGAAGAGAACAAAGACAACGACCAAATGGGGCAATTTGTGCGTCCTTTGGCACGCCTTAACAAAGAATGGGGTGATTTGACCGCACGCATCGGTATGCAAGCCACCGAAAACCCAGACGCGGTGGGGGCGGCAGCGGTTGACTATATGTACTATAGTGGCTATGTGACGTTGGCGTACTTGTGGGCGCGCATGGCATTGGTTGCCCAGCAAGCACTTAGTGGCGACACCACCGAAACCAAGTTTTACCAAGCCAAAATCAAGACTGCTCAATTCTATTTTGCCAAACTATTGCCACGTACTTTAACTTATGTTAAACGTATTGATGCAGGTCTTGAGCCATTTATGAGCATGGAAGTGGATGAGTTTTTAGTATAAACATTGCCATAAACTTTTTTTGAGTTATGCAATAAATTTATGCTAAGATGACATCTAGTACAAGCCTTATTAGAATCCTTAGATAGCCAAGTCTGTCTAAGGATTTGTCTCATTACGAATTAAGTTACTCACTTAAAGGAATACATATGCCTATTTATAACGCCCCTATTCAAGACATGAGATTTATTTTAAACGACGTTTTTAATGCTGCAGAATTTTGGCAGAACAATGAACAACTTGCCCATGTTGACAACGATACAGTCAACATGATTTTAGAAGAAATGTCAAAACTTGCCAAAAACACGTTATTGCCATTAAATCGTTCGGGGGATGAAGAAGGCGCACAATATTTGGGTGAAGGCAAAGTAAAAACCCCAACAGGCTTTAAAGAAGTGTTTCAGTCTTATGCCGAGAGCGGCTGGGTAGGACTCGGCGGTGACCCAGAATACGGCGGTCAAGGCATGCCAAAAATGGTCACCATGCTTGCCGAAGAGATGGTATTTACTGCCAACCAATCTTTTGCCCTCTACCCTAACCTGTCTGGCGGCGCGTGTATGTGTATCTACAACGCAGGTTCTGAGGAACAAAAACAAACTTACCTAGAAAAAATCTACTCAGGTGAGTGGACAGGTACCATGTGTCTAACCGAACCGCATGCAGGTACCGACTTGGGTATCATCAAAACCAAAGCGGTGCCAAACGAAGATGGTAGCTATAACATCACAGGTACCAAAATCTTTATCACCGCAGGCGAACATGACTTATCAGACAATATCATTCATTTGGTATTGGCAAAAACCCCTGATGCCCCTGCTGGCTCAAAAGGCATCTCGCTATTTATCGTCCCAAAATTCTTGGTCAATGAAGATGGCAGTATGGGCGAACGCAACGCGGTAAGCTGTGGCTCAATTGAGCACAAAATGGGCATCAAAGGCTCTGCCACGTGTGTGATGAACTTTGACGGTGCCAAAGGCTTTATGGTGGGTCAAGAAAATACAGGGCTTGCCTCAATGTTTATCATGATGAACTATGAGCGCTTGACCATGGGGCTACAAGGCATTGGCGGTGCAGAACTTGCTTACCAAAATGCGGCAGCTTATACCCTAGACCGTATCCAAGGTCGTGCTGACAGTGGCGTCAAAGAACCTAGCAAAGCGGCTGACCCAATTGTGTTTCATGCCGATGTGCGCCGTATGCTCTTAAATGCTAAAGCCATCAGTGAAGCATCACGCTGCTTTGCCATGTATGTTGCCAAAGAGCTTGATACCAACAAATATAGCGATGATGATGATGCCAAAAAAGCAGCAAATGACCGCGTTGCCCTTTTGACCCCTGTTGCCAAAGCGTTCTTGACTGACCGCGGACTAGAAGCCTCTATTGACGCGCAGCAATGTTTTGGCGGTCATGGTTATATCCGTGAATGGGGCATGGAACAAATCGTGCGTGATACCCGTATCGCCCAGATTTATGAAGGCACCAACGGGATTCAAGCACTGGATTTATTGGGTCGTAAAGTGGTCAAAAACGGCGGCGCGTTTGTCAGCAGTTATATCGCAGAAATGCGCGATTTTGCCAATAGCATGAAAGCAGCACATGGGATCAAACAAGCCATCTTGACCGCCGCTGACAAACTAGACCAGCTTACCAAAGCTGTGATTGCGGTGGCAGCTCAGAATAAAGATGAAATCAACGGCTGTGCGGTAGATTATCTACAAGCCTTTGGTTATGTGAGCTTTGCTTATATGTTTGGGCTAATGGTAGAAGCCGCTCACGGCAAAGAAGGCGATTTTTATGCCAATAAAGCCAAATTAGCGGATTATTATATTGGTCGTATGTTACCACGCCTTGATGCGCATATTGCCATGGTTAACGCAACCTCGGCTCCTATCACGGCTTTTGACCAAGAGTATTTTGCAGCCACCATTGCTTAAGCCATACTTAGTTTAATCAATTCCTCAATAAAAAAATCGGCGCTAGTCGCCGATTTTTTTATTAATGATGAAACTATTTTATCACTTGCCACTAGCGCGGCACATTGTCTTCAGGAATTGATAACTCTTCTTCAAAGTCTAGCGATTCATACTCATAATCCGCGCTGTCATTCTCTTCAACCACTGCCAGACATTATGGGGGAGTGATTAATTGTGCATAGGGTTATTGTTAAGAAAGATAACCTGAAACACAGATAGTATAAGGGGTAGAGACAAAAACGGCAAAATTTTATGCACAAATGAAAATGCGAAAAAACGGGTAATTATGCTATAAAAATGGCGTTTATTTGTGCATAAATGAGTGATGTTTGAATAGTGTTTAAATGGTGTTTAAATATGGGGTGGTGATTTAAGAGATAAATTGGTGGATTTAAGTGATAATTTTAAGCGGTGATATGGTGAAATGTAGTGATATCAATGGTTTAAACGATTAAATTTAAGAGAAAAAGTGGGTTTTTAAGAGAGA
>RRZU011198404.1_pt1 | contig 53825 bp, 49 predicted proteins | sample 2165561 | NCBI WGS metagenome assembly RRZU01 (sample SAMN10456909, study PRJNA506462) | wastewater metagenome | isolation source: wastewater sludge | place: USA: Moscow, Idaho
CGGAAAGTTCTTTTACCCTCAGCCGAAATGCCTGCCGTTGCTAGACATTGCCAGCCAGTGCCCGTCACTCCCACTCAATAGTCGCTGGTGGCTTGCTCGACACATCGTATACCACCCGAGAAATGCCTTCAATTTCATTAATAATACGACCAGAAACTGTTTCGAGCAGCTCATAAGGCAAATGCGCCCAACGGGCGGTCATAAAGTCGATGGTTTCCACCGCACGCAAGGATACAACCCAAGCATAACGGCGCGCATCACCAACCACGCCGACCGATTTAACTGGTAAGAACACGGTAAAGGCCTGACTGGTTTTCTCGTACCAACCGGCTTTACGCAGCTCCTCGATAAAAATATGGTCTGCTTGACGCAATAAGTCGGCATACTCTTTAGTCACTTCACCAAGGATACGCACACCTAAACCTGGCCCCGGGAAAGGGTGGCGGTAGACCATGTCGTGAGGTAGCCCCAACTCCACACCGAGCTTACGCACTTCGTCTTTAAACAGCTCACGCAGTGGTTCAACCAATTCCATTTTCATATCTTCTGGCAAGCCACCCACGTTGTGGTGTGACTTGATCATCGTTGCTTTACCGCCTTTAACCGCAGCAGACTCGATTACGTCAGGGTAAATAGTGCCCTGTGCCAGAAAGTCTATGCCTTCCAGTTTGGTCGACTCTTCATCAAAGACTTCAATAAAGGTGCGACCAATGATCTTACGTTTTGCCTCTGGATCAGACTCGCCTTTGAGCAAATCTAAAAAGCGCTTTTCTGCATCAACACGAATCACTTTAACGCCCATATTGTCAGCGAACATGCGCATCACTTGGTCGCCTTCGTGCAAACGCAGCAAGCCATGATCAACAAATACGCAAGTGAGCTGATCACCAATGGCTTTATGCAATAAAGCAGCAACCACCGATGAATCCACTCCGCCAGATAAGCCGAGCAACACTTTACGATCGCCCACTTGTGCGCGCACTTTAGCAATGGCGTCATCGACAATATTGGCTGGGGTCCAGAGTGCAGCACAGCCACAAATATCCAAAACAAAACGACTCAGAATCTCTAAACCCTGAGAGGTATGCGTGGTTTCTGGATGAAACTGAACAGCAAAATAATTACGCGAGGCATCTTCCATAGCGGCAATTGGACAGCTGCCCGTACTCGCTGTGACAGTAAAGCCCGCTGGTAGCGCAGTAACCTTGTCACCATGACTCATCCATACATCCAAGCCTTGCGCAGAACTGGCGGTAGCAGCATCACGCAAACCGTTGAGCAGCACGCTCTGGGCCACCACCTCAACACGCGCGGCACCAAATTCGCGAATGTTCGAGCCTGCAACCTGGCCACCCAACTGCTGCGCCATGGTTTGCATGCCATAGCACACACCCAACACTGGAATACCCAGATCAAAGATCAACTGCGGCGCGCGTGGACTGTTTTCTGCATGCACAGACTCAGGGCCACCGGACAAAATGATACCGCGCGGATTGAATTCGCGAATCACATCGTCACTGACATCAAAGGGGTGAATTTCGCAGAACACGCCAATGCCACGAATACGACGCGCAATCAGCTGGGTGTACTGTGAGCCGAAATCTAAAACTAAAATGCGGTGGGCGTGAATATCTTGAGCAGCCATGGGATAAGTCTCAATAACAGTTTATAAACTTATGAAAAGACAAACCGCCTAAGTGCGGCGGTTTGTCTAACGAATACGAGTGCAGCTTAGCTGACCCGATAGTTCGGTGCTTCTTTGGTGATTTGTACATCATGCACATGGGATTCAGCCATGCCCGCACCAGTAATACGTACAAACTCAGGCTTAGTACGCATCTCGCTGATAGTGGCACAGCCGGTATAACCCATTGAAGCACGCAAGCCACCCATCAACTGATGAATAATGGCCGACATTGCACCTTTATAAGGTACGCGACCTTCAATGCCTTCTGGTACCAACTTCTCAGCACCACCACTGGTATCTTGGAAGTAGCGATCTGAGGAACCCTGCGCTTGCGCCATGGCACCCATCGAGCCCATACCGCGGTAAGACTTATACGAACGGCCCTGGAACAGCTCAATTTCACCGGGCGACTCTTCAGTACCGGCAAACATTGAGCCCATCATCACTGCATCAGCGCCAGCCACAATGGCTTTGGATAAATCGCCAGAGAAGCGAATACCGCCGTCAGCAATCATTGGTACACCAGTGCCTTCCAGCGCAGTGGACACATTAGCAATGGCAGAAATCTGGGGCACACCCACACCCGCAACAATGCGCGTGGTGCAAATCGACCCTGGACCAATACCCACTTTAACCGCATCAGCACCTGCTTCGACTAAAGCCAGCGCAGCTTCACCGGTGGCAATATTACCGCCAATCACCTGCACTTCAGGGAAGTTTTCCTTGACCCAGCGCACGCGATCCAACACACCCTTGGAATGGCCGTGGGCAGTGTCCACCACTACTACGTCAATGCCAGCAGCGGCTAAAGCAGTTACACGCTCGGCGGTGTCGGCACCGGTACCCACTGCAGCACCAACCCGCAAGCGACCTTGAGCATCTTTCGAGGCCAGCGGGTAGCTTTTAGCTTTTTCAATATCGCGGAAGGTCACCATGCCACGCAGCTGAAACTTATCATTGACCACCAGCATTTTCTCAATGCGGTGCTCATACAATTTAGTTTTGATTTCTTCTAAGCCGGTGCCTTCTTGCACAGTAACTAACTGCTCTTTAGGCGTCATAATTGCCGCAACGGTATCCCCTGCATTTGGGGTATAACGCAAATCACGGCCAGTTACGATACCAACCAGCTGTTGCTCAGAGTCCAGCACAGGAAAGCCTGAGAAACCAAGCTCATCGGCTCGCTTGAGCAGATTAAAGATTTTTGTGTCTGGAGTAACAGTGACAGGATCATGGACAATGGCAGTTTCAAAGCGCTTTACTTTACGCACTTCGGCTGCTTGCTGTTCGACTGTCATGTTTTTGTGAATGATACCAATGCCGCCTTCTTGCGCCATAGCAATGGCCAAGCGGGCTTCGGTAACGGTATCCATTGCTGCAGAGAGCAACGGAATATTAAGTTCAATACCCCGAGTTAAACGGGTTTTTAAGCTGACATCTTTGGGTAAAACCTCGGAGTAACCGGGGATTAGTAGTACATCATCAAAGGTCAAAGCTTCTTGGCTGATACGCAGCATGTTTGCACGCTCCCGAACGGGAAAAATGGAAGCGCGGTATTATACCGCGCAACGTTAGGCTTCTCAATGGTTAAAATTTCAACACTAGAGCAGCGTTTGCCAGCTAGTTTATCACTCAATGCCCTTACGTTTGTACGGAAAGACATCAATCACTGTACCTTCACGAATAGCGTCCTGTAATCCTTGCCAATATGCGGCAGTAAACAAGTCACCGTGCATTTCTTTAAAAAGTTTGCGCAGCTTAATATCAGTAAACAAAAAGCGCGGAAACTCTTCCGGAAAGACATCATGAGGCCCCACTGAATACCAAGGCTCTGCGGACATTTCATCTTCCGGAAAACGTGGTTCAGGGATTTTACGAAAGTTCACCTCAGTTAAATAACTGATTTCATCATAGTCATAAAACACCACGCGCCCATGGCGAGTTACACCAAAGTTCTTCAAGAGCATATCGCCGGGGAAAATATTCGCCGCCGCCAACTGCTTTATCGCTAAACCGTAATCTTCCAGCGCCTCATGGATTTGCTGCTCATTGGCGGTTTCTAAATAAATATTCAGCGGCGTCATGCGTCGCTCAGTCCAGCAGTGACGAATCAGCACCTCGTCACCTTGCACCTCTACAGTGGCAGGGGCGACATCCAGCAATTCTTCTAAGCACTCAGGCTCAAACTTGCTGATCGGAAAGCGCAAATCGGCAAACTCTTGGGTATCCGCTAAACGCCCCACCCGGTCAACATATTTAACCATTCGATAGCGATCAATTACCGTGGCGCGATCGACGGTTTTCGAAGGTGAGAAACGGTCCTTAATAATTTTAAACACGGTATTAAAGCCGGGCAAAGTGAACACCGTCATCACCATGCCGCGCACCCCTGGCGCCATAATAAACTTATCATCGGTGGTTTCTAGGTGCTCAATTAAAGCGCGATAAAACTCAGTCTTACCTTGCTTATAGAAACCTATGGAGGTGTACAACTCAGATACGTGCTTGCGCGGCAAAATACGCTGCAAGAAACTAATAAACTCTGCTGGATAGGCGACACGCACCATAAAGTATGAGCGGGTAAAGGAGAAAATAATGGAAACTTCTGCCTCATCAATAATCGCCGCATCCATACGTACGCCCTGACCTTCACGGTTGAGCACGGGGATAACCAGCGGCCACTGCTCATCCTGAGTAAAGACTCGGCCCACTAAATAAGCACCTTTATTGCGGTACAGGCGCGAGCTATACAGCTCAATGCACAGTTCTGGATCTTTGCACACCCAGTCCGGCAGGTTAGCGCGCAACTGCTTCTCCAAGCGCTGCAAGTCACGCTCTTGATCTGCGTAAGGCACAGCAAAGCGGTAGTCTTCACTGATTTGTCGTAGCGCAACAGCTAAATCGCCATGTGGGCGATAGGTGCGAATTTGCATCGGCGCATCGTGCTCACTTAAAGCAGAACGTGTGCTGTGTACAAACATGCAGTCGTCTGTAATCAGATCATGACTGAATAAACTATTGAAAATTGAGTTAAACCAGGTTTCTGATAGCTCGTCATCCAAACGCAAATCAATTTGACCAATATAGGATTTTTTAATCTGCGGCCAGCACTCAATGTTGAGCAAAACATCTTCGCCATACTCACTGAGCAAGGCTTCGCGAGCCAAATTGACGCGTATTTTATACAGCTGAATACGTGCCGCTGAGGCATCTTGAATTTCTTGCCACTGCGCCTTCTCAAAACGCTCACGACCTAGGTTAGTGATTTTCCGAAATTCTTCACGATAGTCATCAAAACCATCTAAAATCTGTCGCGCAATAGCAACAGCCGGACAACGAATAGCCATCAGACATACTCCTTCAATAGATATATAGCCAACCTACAGACGGCCTAACAAACACAACAGCCATCAGCTTGCGGCGGCTTATTGAGCCAATTCTTGCTCAGTAAACAAATCATCAAACAGCATACTCGACAAATAACGCTCGCCTGAGTCAGGCAGAATAACCACTATGGTTTTACCTTGCATATTTGGTTTTTCAGCCAAGCGCACCGCTGCTGCCATTGCCGCACCGCAGGAAATACCGCACAAAATACCCTCTTCACGCATTAATCGTAGTGCCATGTTTTTCGCATCGTCATCGCTAACCTGCTCCACTTGATCAAGCATCGTTAAATCAAGATTCTTAGGTACAAAGCCAGCACCAATACCCTGAATTTTATGAGGTGCTGGTGCAGCGGCCTGCCCAGCTAATACTTGGCTAATCACCGGCGAGCTGGTTGGCTCAACCCCCACAGATAAAATCGGCTTAGCGCAGGTGTTTTTAATATAGCGCGAGATGCCTGTCAGAGTACCGCCGGTACCAATACCACTGACTAAAACATCAATGGCGCCATCGGTATCACGCCAAATTTCTGGGCCGGTGGTTTTCTCATGCACAGCTGGGTTGGCAGGGTTATCAAACTGCTGCAGCACCAAGTATTTATCTGGCGCACTGGCAGCAATTTCATGGGCTTTATCAATGGCGCCCTGCATTCCCTTGGCTGGCTCAGTGAGCACCAGTTCAGCGCCCAAGGCTTTAAGGATTTTGCGACGTTCCAAACTCATCGAAGAGGGCATGGTTAAAATCAGCTTATAACCACGGGCAGCGGCAACAAAGGCTAAACCTATCCCGGTGTTGCCAGATGTGGGCTCAACCATAGTGACCCCAGGCTTTAACAACCCTGCCGCCTCGGCAGCTTGCACCATACTGACGCCAATGCGGCACTTAACTGAGCCTGCTGGGTTGCGCGACTCAACTTTAGCTAAAATAGTTACGCCTTTAGGCCCCAAGCGATTGATTTGCACTAAAGGTGTGTTACCCACGCTCTGCGCATTGTCGACATAAATACGGCTCATTCAGAAGACCTCAATTAATTGTTTTATATTACTGCGAGCCTAAAGCTCAGCGCGCTTAGCGTCCAGTCTGTTTTTCGCCGGTACTGCACGCAAAATGACCAAATCTGGCCTTACGTTCACAAACCTTAGGAGGGCAAGGTATAGTAAGTGGCATTTAGAACCATCCATTCACTTTACTTAAAACAATAACACGCAAGTCTTGCTGAGGTTTTCTATGAAGTTTTCCGGTACTCAATCGTACGTTGCAACAGATGATCTTAAATTAGCCGTTAATGCTGCCATTACTCTAGAGAAGCCTTTGCTGGTTAAAGGTGAGCCAGGCACAGGTAAAACTATGCTGGCTGAGCAGCTGGCTGAATCTTTTGGCGTCAAACTTATTACTTGGCACATTAAGTCCACCACTAAAGCCCACCAAGGGTTGTACGAATATGATGCCGTCAGCCGCTTACGTGACTCGCAGCTCAACTCTGACAAAGTCCACGATGTGCGCAACTACATCAATAAGGGCAAGCTATGGGAAGCCTTTGAAGCAGATGAGCGAGTCATCTTACTGATTGATGAAGTCGATAAAGCTGACATTGAATTCCCTAACGACTTACTGCAAGAAATCGACAAAATGGAGTTCTACGTCTACGAGACGAATGAAACCATTAAAGCCAAGCACCGGCCAATTATTATCATCACTTCCAATAACGAAAAAGAGCTGCCTGATGCTTTTTTACGTCGCTGTTTTTTCCACTACATTGCGTTCCCAGATCGCAATACGCTGCAGAAAATTGTTGATGTGCACTACCCTGACATCAGCCAGTCGTTAGTCAGCGAAGCCTTGGATGTATTTTTTGATGTGCGACAAATCCCTGGCCTAAAGAAAAAGCCCTCGACCAGCGAATTAGTCGATTGGATCAAACTGCTAATGGCCGACAACATTGGTGAGGAAATCTTGCGTGAGCGTGATGTCACTAAGGCTATCCCACCACTGGCTGGCGCGTTAATTAAAAACGAGCAAGATGTAATGCTGCTTGAGCGCTTGGCTTTTATGAGCCGCCGCAAACGCTAAACACATGTGCTGCACGGATCTGCTGAATTTACCCAAACAGGTCCGTTGCACCTTTTACTTAAGAGGTCTGTAGCCATGCTGCTGAATTTATTTAATGAAATGCGCGCCGCAAAAGTGCCAGTTTCGGTGCGCGAGTTATTGGACTTAATCAATGCGCTCAAACACCACGTGGTGTTTGCCGACATGGATGAGTTTTATTACCTAGCGCGGGCCATTCTGGTTAAAGATGAACGCCATTACGACAAGTTTGATCGCGCTTTTGCTGCCTACTTTACAGGCATTGAAAACCTCGACCAACACATTGAAGCATTAATCCCAGATGAATGGTTGCGCCGTGAGTTTGAGCGTTCGCTGAGCCCTGAAGAGCGGGCCAAAATCGAGTCTCTGGGCGGTCTTGATAAGCTGATAGAGGCTTTTAAAGAGCGCTTAGAAGAACAAAAAGGCAAACATAAAGGTGGCAACAAATGGATTGGTACCGGCGGCACCAGCCCCTTTGGTTCTGGCGGTTATAACCCTGAAGGCTTTCGTTTAGGTAATGAGGGCGAACGCCAAGGCCGTGCGGTTAAAGTTTGGGAACAGCGCGAGTACAAAGACCTTGATGATCAAGTGGAGATTGGTACGCGCAATATTAAAGTGGCGTTGCGGCGTTTGCGCAAGTTTGCCCGCCAAGGAGCTGAGGAAGAGTTTGATTTAGACAGCACCATTGATCACACTGCTCGCGACGGCGGCTTACTCAATATCCAGATGCGTCCAGAGCGCCGCAATACGGTCAAGCTGCTGATTTTATTTGATATTGGCGGCTCGATGGATGAGCACGTGAAGATCAGTGAAGAGCTGTTTTCTGCCTGCCGCACCGAGTTTAAACACATGGAATATTATTATTTCCATAACTGCGTGTATGAGGGCCTGTGGAAAGACAACTCGCGGCGTTTTGACCAGCGTATTCCCACCCTGGATGTTCTGCAAAAGTATGGTGAAGATTACAAAGTGGTATTTGTAGGAGACGCGGCAATGTCACCCTACGAAATATCTCAGCCCGGCGGCAGCGTTGAGCACTGGAATGAGGAACCTGGCTATATTTGGATACAACGTTTTATGCAGAAGTTTAAAAAACTCATCTGGCTTAATCCGTATCCAAAGTCAGCCTGGGACTACACACACTCAACAACAATGATTCGCGAGCTGATTGGTGATCAAATGTACCCACTGACCGTTGCTGGGCTTGAAGAAGGTATGGTTTATTTAGCCAAATAATATCCTTGCTGTAGCACTCGTCAGGGTAAATATTAAATAAAGCTGGCTGGCAAGCTGCACAGAGCTGCGGGCCAGCAATTTATCTTTACCGGTTACTGACTCTGACCTTGAGCAACAATCTCACCGCCACGCCACAAAATCCATTCGCCCGGCGCATACACATGCCATTGCTCGTTATCCGTTAACGGCTCAGTGGCCAGCACAGTAACAATGTCATTGGGTGTGGTTTCAGCCTGAAAATCCACACTAACATCGGCATCTTTCAACGTAGCTGGGCCAAAAGGAGCGCGGCGCGTAATGTGTGCCAGCTTAGTGGTACAAAAGCTAAATAACCAATCGCCATTACTGAGCAAACAGTTAAATACACCTTTACTGCGGTATTCTTGGCAAGCAGCCACAATCACCGGCAAAAACTGCTCAATACAACATTGCTGCGTACAAGCCGCCCGCAAACGGTTTAACAAATCACAAAACGCCGCTTCACTGTCAGTGTCACCAACCGGCTGGTACATTCCAGCCCTTGGGGAAAAATCAGCCAGCTGACCATTGTGCGCAAAACACCAATTGCGCCCCCACATTTCACGCATAAACGGATGGGTATTGGCTAAACTCACAGCCCCCACATTGGCTTGGCGAATATGGCCAATCACCGTTTCGCTTTTAATAGGGTAGCGCTGCACCAAACGAGCAATTTCCGAATCAGCGCTGGCTTTAGGGTCTTGAAATAAGCGCAAGCCACGCCCCTCATAAAAACCAATACCCCAGCCATCGCGATGTGGCCCAGTGCGCCCGCCACGCTGCATTAAACCGGTAAAGCTAAACACCACATCAGTTGGCACATTGGCACTCATCCCGAGCAATTCACACATAACAAACTCCCTTAACGACGTGCGACCAGGCCGCTGTCCTGCGTATCTTTTTCCAAATCCAGCATTTGCTGCAAAGTGAGTGTTGATTCGGTCGTTGGCGCTTGTGGCTCTACGTTTTTCTCGGACTGACGCTTGGCCTGCGCTTTTGCACTTACTTTATTGCGGTTCAGCAGCCAGCGCAGCACCACAAACAGCAAGTACACAACAAAAACCATGGCACCGTACATCACCAAGTCAGCCACGGAGCGCCATGCATCATTACTGACTTTAAAAAGCAAATCCATCACCGTCATGGCAATCGCTGGCGCATATAAATCACGGGCTGGGTCTACCACTGTAGGGGTAAACAGCATAACGGCAGCCAACACCCGCAGCGGCTCACGCAGGTAGCGCCACATCCAGCTGGTAAAATAAAACCATGCTAATAAACAGCCTAAAGCTGATACGGCATAAATGCCCCAAGCCAACTGATAATCGTTTTCTGTCATGATATTTTAAAGCACTAGAGGGTCTAAGAAGGTGTCTATCATAGCGATTTTAAAACACTTTAGCTTGAGTACCTATAGCCATTTATAAATTGCGCAGAGCTATGCCTAGACTAGCGCTAATGCTTAGTCGTCGCTAAGGAAGTGAGAGGTAATTAAGCCCTTGCGCAGGGCACAACAGCGCCGCAATCTCCAAACTGCCAACACTCAAAGTCAATCAGATAGTTTCATTGCGCTCGCAATAGCACTTTATCTAGGCAGTACAGCTCTAAAATAAACAGGTTACTTTTGGTGTTGCTGAAGCGCCCAACGCACATGTTCACGCACCAGCTCAGAGGGGTAATCAATACGCGCCTTAAGCGCTTCTAGCACAGGAATAGTGCTGGGCGCATTACCTAAGCCGACCGCCAAGTTGCGCAGCCAACGCTCATAACCAGTGCGGCGAATGGGTGAGCCTTGAGTGCGGGTTAGAAACTGCTCTTCAGTCCACATAAACAACTCCGCTAAGCTGGTGTTATCCAGCCCGTGCCGCGGCTGAAAATCTTGCTCTTGTGTGGCTTTAGCAAAGCGATTCCACGGACAAACCAGCTGGCAGTCATCACAGCCAAAAACACGATTACCAATCAGCGGACGCAAGTCTTCTGGGATCGCCTCTTTTAGTTCAATCGTTAAATAAGAAATACACCGCCGCGCATCCAACACCCGCTCACCGACAAACGCCTGAGTTGGACAGACGTCTAAGCAGGCGCTGCACTTGCCACAATGATCGCGGTCATTGGGTGCATCAATCGGCAAGGGCAAGTCAATTAAGAGCTCACCCAAAAAAAACCAGCTACCGGCTTTACGGTTTAAAATTAAAGTATTTTTACCCATCCAGCCTAACCCTGCCTTACGGGCCAGTGGCTTTTCTAATACGGGTGCGCTGTCCACAAAAGCACGGTGGCCAAAGGGCCCCACCACAGCAGTAATTTTTTCCGCAAGTTTTTGCAGACGCTTACGGATCAACTTATGGTAATCACGCCCTAAAGCATAACGGGAGATATAGGCCCGCTCTGGCTGCGCCAACACCTGCGCCATTTGTGTGTCTTCTGGCAAATAATCCATGCGTACTGAAATCACCCGAAGCGTACCAGGGAGCAACTCTTCAGGGCGCGAACGCATACTGCCATGGCTGGCCATATAGGCCATTTCCCCGTGATAACCAGCGGCCAGATACGCCTCCAACCGAACCGCATCTTCGCTTAAATCCGTATCAGTAATGCCCAATTGTTGGAACCCCAATTCAGCGGCCCACTCCCGAATTGATGCGGTCAAGTCAAGTAAGTCAAGCGGCTCAGATGACATTCAAGGCTATCCCCCGAAAAGATAGTTATACTGATAGTGATAATATCAACCAGCGGTATCACAGTAATGACAGACACTAGGTCGGTTCGCAGTATACATGGCGATAACCTTATGCGCCTCGCCCCACGGGCAATGGCTACCCATAAGGGTCAACTGGGCCATATCTTAGTCATTGCCGGTGACTTAAATATGGGTGGTGCAGGATTATTGAGCGCCCAAGCGGCCTTACGCTGTGGAGCGGGCATGGTCAGTTTAGCGACCCGCGAGCAACACCTGAGCGCAGCCTTAAGCCGCCTACCTGAAGTAATGACCTGCCCAGTTCGCTCCAGCGCCGAGCTGCTTGTGCCTTTGGCGCGCGCCAGTGTGCTGGTGGTAGGCCCAGGACTCGGCCAGTCATCCTGGTCAAAAGCCTTGCTCAGCGCTGCAGCACAATCTGCCCTCCCGCAAATTTGGGATGCTGATGCCTTAAACCTGCTGGCCAGTGGCTTTTGCCATGCGCCACAGCAAGCTATTCTAACCCCGCACCCAGGTGAAGCAGCACGGCTCTTAAATTGTAGCAGCGCCGAAGTTCAAGCAGACCGAAACAGCGCTGCACGCATGATTGCAGAACGCTATAATGCAATTACCGTACTGAAAGGCCAGCATACAGTAATTGCCAGCACAACGGGTGAGCTATCCTGCGTGGAACGTGGTCATCCGGCCATGGCTGGCGCAGGTTTTGGAGATGTTCTTAGTGGCGTCATTGGCGCACTGCTAGCGCAACATCTACCCGCCTACTCGGCGGCCTGCTTAGCCGTCTGGCTGCATGCCTGCGCCGGAGAGCAACTGGCCCTGCAAGGCCGTGGTATTGCAGCCAGTGACTTGTGCCAAGCCATCCGTTTATTACTTGAGGAGCACAGCCCATGTCTGGGGTAGAGTTATACATTGAAGATGAGGCTGCCATGCTGCAGCTGGGTCAGGCTTTGGCAGAACAAACTGCTGGACATGGTATCTTGTTTTTGCAAGGCGATCTGGGGGCCGGCAAAACCACTTTATCACGCGGTATCATTCGCGGCTTAGGCCATACTGGGCCAGTAAAAAGTCCGACCTTTACTTTAGTCGAGCCTTATGAAATTAATAAGCATAGGGTATGGCATTTTGACCTTTACCGTTTAACTGACCCAGAAGAGTTAGAGTACTTAGGCATTCGTGATTATTTTGCCGACGATGACCTATGCTTAATCGAATGGCCACAACAAGGAAAAGGCTATTTACCACAGGCAGATATTGAAATCAGCATAAAAGCTCATAATGATGGGCGTTTTGTGCGATTATTACCGTTCTCTACACGTGGAAAAAGTTGGTGCGCGGCCTTATCCGCCCTAACTTAAAATACACAGCGAGGTTATCTGTGCGCATACAACCGTTATTAGCTGCCTTAATTATCTGTATCAGTTTACCCCTGCAAGCCTTTGCAGCGGCACAGATTAACAGTGTACGCCTTTGGCGTGCTCCCGATAACACACGCCTAGTTTTTGATTTAACCGGCCCCGTTGAGCACAGTGTTTTTACTCTAGATGCGCCGGATCGGATTGTTATTGATATTAAAAAAACCAAACTCGCCACTGAGCTCAAAGGTTTAACCGACGGTAAATCACCTATTACTCAGGTCCGCACCGGTAACCGTGAGGCTGACGAGTTACGCATAGTGCTGGATATTTCTGAGCAAGTGACGCCAAAAAGCTTCACCCTAGCACCTAACCAACAATATGGTCACCGCTTGGTTGTTGACTTGTTTGATATTGCTCCCAACAGCAACCTAAAAAAAACCACACCACAACCCGTCACACAGCCCAGCAAAGCGCTGCCGTCACCGAAACTGACCAGCCTGCCGGCTTCCAGCAAGCGCGATATTATTGTGGCAATTGATGCTGGACACGGCGGTGAAGACCCAGGTGCTATAGGCCCAGGCGGCTTGCGAGAAAAAGATGTTGTGCTCAATATTGCGAAAGAGTTGCAACGGCAAATCAATGCCGAGAAAGGCTTCCGCGCAGAACTGGTGCGCACCGGAGACTACTTTATACCACTGCGTCGACGCACTGATATTGCCCGCAAAAAAGGGGCTGACTTATTTGTCTCTATCCATGCTGATGCTGCACCACGGGCAGCGGCTTTTGGTGCCTCAGTCTTCGCCCTATCTGACAGTGGTGCCACTTCGGAAACTGCGCGCTGGTTGGCAGATAGTGAAAACCGTTCAGACTTAATTGGCGGCGCCGGTAACGTCAAGCTGCATGACAAAGATGCAGTGCTCGCTGGGGTATTATTGGACTTATCTATGACCGCATCACTGTCCTCAAGCCTTGATGTGGGACAGAAAATTCTTTCCAACATGGGCCGGATTACGCCGCTGCATAAGAAGCGCGTGGAGCAAGCAGGTTTTATGGTGCTGAAATCCCCAGACATGCCTTCAATTCTGGTGGAAACCGGTTTTATCAGCAACCCTAACGAATCCAAAAAACTGGCAAACAAATCCCACCAGCAAGCACTTGCTCGCTCTATTCACTCGGGTATTCGTCAGTTCTTCCAACAAAACCCACCGCCTGGCAGCTATGTTGCTTGGCTACGCGACTCAGGCAAGCTCGCTATCGGGCCACGTGAACATGTGGTGCGCAAAGGCGAAAGTGTTTCTTTACTGGCAGAGCGTTACCAAGTCAGCCCGGCACAACTACGCAGTGCCAACAAGCTTAAAACTGATGTCCTTAAAATAGGTCAAGTTTTAACAGTACCAGCGACAACTTTAGCAGGACAATAATGACTGATGTACGCGCCATTCACCTACTCAGCCCACGGCTAGCCAACCAAATTGCTGCGGGGGAAGTGGTTGAAAGACCTTCCTCGGTGGCCAAAGAATTGTTAGAAAACTGCCTCGACGCAGGCGCTAAACGCATTGACATTGATATTGAGCAAGGTGGCGTTAAGCGTCTGCAAATCCGCGATGACGGCCATGGTATTTCTGCTGAGCAGCTGCCTCTAGCCCTCGCCCGTCATGCCACTAGCAAAATTGCAGCATTGGAAGATTTAGAAGGCGTCGCCAGTCTTGGCTTTCGCGGCGAAGCCTTGGCTTCTATTAGCTCAGTCTCGCGCTTAACCCTCACCTCGCGCACTGCTGACGCTGAGCAAGCTTGGCAGGTGGAAGCCGAAGGCCGTGATATGGAGCCGCGCGTACAGCCTGCAGCGCATCCAGTGGGCACCACCGTTGAAGTCTGTGATTTGTTTTTTAACACCCCGGCCAGGCGTAAATTTTTACGCACCGAAAAAACTGAATTTGATCACTTACAAGATGTGATTAAGCGTATGGCGCTGGCGCGTTTTGATGTAGCTTTTCATTTGCGCCATAACGGAAAAACCATTCTCGCGCTGCATCCTGCGCAGGATGAAGTGTCGCAAGCTCGCCGCATTGCAGCAGTCTGTGGTGACGCTTTCTTAGAGCAGGCGATGCCGATAAATGTCGAGCGTAACGGCCTGCATTTATGGGGCTGGGTGGGCTTACCAACGTTCTCCCGCAGCCGCGCAGATATGCAGCACTTCTACGTCAATGGCCGCGTGGTCAGCGATCGGCTGGTTGCTCATGCGGTTCGCCAAGCATACCGCGATGTCATGTATGGCGGTCGCCACCCAGCCTTTGTTTTGTTTTTAGAGTTAGATCCAGGCAGCGTTGATGTCAACGTCCACCCCACTAAACACGAAGTACGTTTTCGCGAGAATCGCAGTGTTCATGATTTTCTCTACGGCACGCTGCACCGCGCCATTGCTGATGTGCGCCCAGAAGATAAACTGGAACCCACTACAACCCTGAGCCTACACGGCGAACCTGCAGTCAGTGGTTTAGCCGCTGGTGAGTTTGGGCCACAGGGACATATCCCTTTAAGCACCACGCCCAGCGCCCCAGAGCCAGCCTTTCAGCCCGGCATGCCCAGCAGATCGTCAACTAGCTTTAACAAAAGCAGTTTCGGCCAACAACCACCGCAGGCCACTCACAATCCTGAACAGTATCAAAAAGCCTATCAAGCTTTTAACCAGCCCTTGGACAACTTAGCCGAATCGGCACACGAAGAAATACCTCCTTTAGGTTTTGCCATTGCGCAGCTCAAAGGTATTTATATTCTTGCCGAAAACCAGCTTGGTTTAGTACTGGTGGATATGCATGCTGCCCATGAGCGGGTGATGTATGAGCGCTTAAAACTAGCCATGGCTGATGAAGGCCTACGGGGTCAGCCCTTATTAGTGCCTGAAACCCTAGCCTTGAGCGAGGCAGAAGTGGACTGTGCAGAACAACATGCGCAATGGTTCACCCATCTAGGCTTTGAATTGCAAGGTTTAGGCCCAGAGAGTATCGCCATTCGCCAAATCCCCGCCCTACTCAAGCAAGCTGATGCAGCAGAGTTGGTGCGTGATGTGCTGTCTGATTTAATCGAATATGGCAGCAGTGACCGCATTCAAGCGCACACCAACGAACTACTGGCGACCATGTCTTGCCATGGCGCAGTACGTGCCAATCGCCGCCTCACTATCGTCGAAATGAATGCTTTACTGCGTGATATGGAAGTGACTGAACGCAGCGGACAATGCAACCATGGCCGTCCGACTTGGACACAGCTCGGTATGGATGAGCTGGATAAACTCTTCTTACGTGGCCGCTAGCGCTGCCCTATAGTCCTCGCGACGAGAAGAAGTAGCAGCGCGCAAACACCCCAGCAGCTCATGCCAATTAACAGCAAATCCAAACAAAAAAGCCGATCAAACTAGATCGGCTTTTTTGTTAATACAGCGACTGCTTAGCTCATGCCAAGTTTTTTCTCGAGGTAGTGAATATTCACCCCGCCCTCACAGAAACCTTTGTCATTGAGCAGGTCACGGTGCAATAGCACATTACTTTTAATGCCATCAATAATGATCTCATCTAAAGCATTACGCATCCGCGCCATCGACTCTTCACGGGTCGCGCCCCAAGTAATGATTTTACCAATCAGGGAATCATAGTTAGGTGGCACTGTGTAACCACTGTACAGATGCGTGTCCATACGCACACCGTTACCGCCTGGAGCGTGAAAATGCTTCACTAAACCTGGGCTAGGCATAAAGTTATCTGGGTCTTCAGCGTTAATCCGGCACTCAATGGAATGCCCGGTAAACTTGATATCTTCTTGCTTAATTGACAGCTTATTACCCGCTGCAATGCTCAGCATTTCTTTAACGATATCAACTCCGGTAATCATCTCAGTGATCGGGTGCTCAACCTGAATACGGGTGTTCATTTCAATAAAGTAGAAACGTCCATCTTCATAGAGGAACTCAAACGTACCCGCACCACGGTAACCAATCTCATTACAGGCTTTAATACAGCGAGCATAAACACGCTGACGCGCTTCTTCATCAATATCGGGAGCTGGTGCTTCCTCAATAACTTTTTGGTGGCGACGCTGCAATGAACAGTCACGATCACCTAAGTGCACAGCATTACCTTGGCCATCAGCCAGCACCTGAACTTCCACGTGACGTGGATTCATTAAATACTTTTCTAGGTAAACCATGGGGTTGCCAAAGATCTGCGCCCCTTCGTTACGGGTCAATTCCGCCGCACGAATCAAGTCTTCCTCTTTGTGTACCACACGCATACCGCGCCCACCACCACCGCCAGACGCTTTAATGATGACAGGGTAGCCAACCTCTCGGGCGATAGCCAAAGCCTTCTCAGGATCTTCAGGTAAGGCACCATCAGAGCCTGGCACTATGGGTACGCCTGCGGCTTTCATTGCTTCTTTTGCAGAAACCTTGTCGCCCATCAAACGAATCACTGCTGCGCTAGGTCCCACAAAGGCAAACCCAGAGTTTTCCACCTGCTCAGCAAAGTCGGCGTTTTCTGCCAAGAAACCGTAACCTGGGTGAATCGCTGTAGCTCCGGTGACTTCAGCGGCAGCAATAATAGCCGGAATATGTAAGTACGATAAGGCACCTGGTGCCGGGCCAATGCAAACAGACTCATCAGCTAAAGACAAATGCATCAGTTCGCGGTCTGCAGTTGAGTGCACCGCTACTGTTTTGATACCTAATTCTTTACAGGCGCGGAGAATGCGCAAGGCAATTTCACCACGGTTAGCAATCAGGACTTTCTTCAACATTGTAAACTCCTAAGTCAGTTAGACAATGGTGAATAAAGGTTGGTCATACTCAACCGGCTGGCCATTGTCGACTAGGATCGAATCAATCACTCCACCCACTTCGGCTTCAATATGGTTCATCATTTTCATTGCTTCAACGATGCACAACACATCGCCTTTTTTCACGGTCTGGCCTACGGATACAAAATCCTCGGAAGTAGGCGAACCAGCACGGTAGAAAGTTCCAACCATTGGTGAGCGTGCTACGGTACCGGTGTATTTAGGGCAAGATGCACCCTCAGCTTCGGTTTCTACTGCAGCAACGGGGGCTGGCGCTGCTGCTTGTGGAGCAGCGGCATAGACAGGCTGCTGTTGCGCGACTTGTTTGCTATGACGACTAATACGAACGGACTCTTCGCCCTCGTGGATTTCTAACTCATCAATGCCCGACTCTTCCAGCAATTCAATGAGCTTTTTAACTTTACGAATATCCATAGACCCTGACTCCAATATTGAGAGGTTGTTATTTAATATGTTCAATTGCTGCGTCTAAAGCGTAACGGTAACCGCTGGCGCCTAGACCGCAAATCACACCTACAGCCACATCTGAAAAGTAGGAATGATGACGAAATTGTTCTCGTTTATGCACATTAGAAAGGTGCACTTCAAAGAATGGGATGTTCACAGCAAGCAACGCGTCACGCAATGCGACACTGGTATGAGTAAAAGCTGCTGGATTAATGATTATACAATCGACTTTTTCCGCTTGAGCCGCATGAATTCGCTCAATCAGCAGGTGCTCAGCATTACTTTGTAAAAATTCTAAACGATGTCCTGCAGCCTGTGCTTGCGCGACTAAAGCCTGGTTAATCTGCGCTAATGTGGTTGCGCCATACACATCTGGCTCACGGGTGCCCAGTAGATTTAAATTCGGGCCATGCAAAATTAGAAAAGACGCCATTCAAAAACCTTGCGCTAGAAAATAATAGGTTGAATATGCCTCGTTTTGCGGTGATTGTCAGCAATTGCATAGAAAAAGTCGATTTATTACCTATCTAGCCAGTAAAAAAACCCCGCTAAAGCGGGGTAAAAGGAGCACATCAAACTACAACATGATTACTTTTTTAGAAAACGTACTGCACACGCAGACTGACAGCGTCACCACTGTCATCATTAGCAGCGTTTACCACTTTGTCAGTCTTAGCTTTTAGATAGTTAGCCGAAACTCGAATGGCGTCATTGGCATACCAGTTCACACCAACGGTGTGTACTTTTGCCTCTGTGTCATAAAACTTTCCTACTGGATTCATATCAGCATTTTTAACCGTCAGATTGTCATAACGATAAACCAGTTCCCAAGCACCTATTTGCTTATCATTAGGTTTAATTCCTTCAAACTTACCGCCATCCAGTTTATAGCCTCGCGGCTCACCCGTTAAGGTGTAAGCAAGTTGCACGTTATAGCCACTGGCTTCTCTATCCTTCATCATTGAGCCAGATTTCGCTGCTATATCGCGGCGCAAGTATTCACTTTGAATAGAAAATGGACCATGTGCATAGGCAGCTTCTAAACCCCAAACACTATCTTTATCAAACTGATCTGTTTGAGCACTAGCAAAGACAGGACGATTGCCATTTTGAGAATCTTCTGTGGTACCCCGCACACCTAGACGTGAGCGAATGCGCCCATTGAAGTCTTCCGTGCTGCGCTTTGCATAATCAATACCAAAATGCAGCACATTGCCGGCCTCGGCCATTGGTGCAATTACACCGCGAAGGTTATAGGCGTTATTATTTTTACCATTATCATCTTCATTGCCTTTAGCTCGATTGATGCCCGCAGAGCCATAAAACATTCCAGTGGTACCGCTAACCTGCACACCCATGCCGTCATCTTTATCATTTACCCAATCGCCAGCATCATAAATAATGGAGCGTTCAATGGTACTGATCCACTTGGAACTGGTGGCTTTTTCTAAACCAAAGTCCGGATCAAAACGACCAACTTTCACCTTAAGCGGATTAAAGCCCGTATAAGCAATAGAAGCCTCATCCCATTTACTGCTGCCATCATCAGCAAAATTGACTTTAAATGCATACTTCCAATCATGGTATGCCGTACCCGATAGCTCTAAAATTGCACGACGAAAATATGCCTCGTTAGCACTTTTACCATTTTTAGTATAAATGCCATCAAACTGATCAAAGTCTGCTTGAATACGACCGCCTAACTTGAATGAAAACGACTTATCTACCGCCGCGGCCTCGAAGCCACCCTTAGTTTTGATGGTGATATCAGGCCCATCAGTGGTGACAGTCCCCGCCATAGCCGGCGACGAAATAATTAACGCTAAAGCACTGACTGCAAAAGCTGTGCGGGCAACTGGTTTTATTTGCGAGCGCATCATAGAAAACTCCCCTTAGATTGGCAAAAACACAGTGCGGTAAACCTCACTGGTGTTGCAGGGGATATTGACAAGTCGCTATTACAAAGCGATGACTAACAGATGAACGTTCAGTGACAGACTGTCAGCAGCACACTAAAAGCGCACTAAACTCAACACAGAGTAAGCTGGTTCTTCATAGGGATGTGCTGCTTTCAGAGCGGCAACTGCTTGCTGAATATGGGTCGCTGCGACCACCATTTCCACACGCCATTCAGGCACTTTCTCTAAGCGATCCTGGCTACCAATAAAGGGTTGGCTGCCCGCCATGGGTTTAAACTGCCCTTCACCTAGCACTTGCCAGCAGCAGTTTTGATAATCACCAATTTTGCCCGCACCCACAGCAAAAACCGCCTGCTTAACAACTTCAAGATGGCTTGCAGGAACGTAAAAATGCAATGCGTACATAGTATCGAGCCAGCCTTTTCAACAGGTTAAAGGTGAGATTTCAGTCGAGGTACTTTACAATAAGGTATAACTTTATAGAGGAGTGTCTTTGTGATTGCACCACGTTTTGCACCACTGGTTTTTGCTGTTTTGATGTCAATCTATATGGTTACCGCAATGACCTTTGTGATTACTTGGGTCAATACAGGTATGTCTGCTGGTTTTAGCTTACGTTGGTTTCGAGCTTTTTATATCGCTTGGCCAATTGCATTTATGCTTATTATGATTGGTGCGCCGCGCCTCCAAAAAATTGTTGCCAAGCGCATCAAACCTATTGATTAAAACCTTTATCTAGCTAGCGCATACGGCGTACAACCCTATGCGCTGCTGGGTGCAGTTAAATCTTACGTAAAATCACGCTACCTATTGAATAGCCCGCACCAAACGAACTAAGAACACCAATAGCACCACTTGCCAAGTCATCTTGGTGCAAGTGCAGGGCAATCACAGAACCAGCCGAACTGGTGTTGGCGTAGGTATCTAAAATCACTGGTGCTTCTGTTTCTGTAGCATCACGGCCAAGCAAGCGGCGAATAATCAACAGGTTCATATTTAAGTTGGCTTGGTGCAGCCAAAAGCGCTGTACATCCTGCACATCAATCTGATTACTTGCTAGATGCTCAGCAATCAAGTTTGAAACTTTAGGGCAAACCTCACGGAAGACCTTGCGACCCTCTTGTACAAAAAGCTTGTCTTCAGCGCCAATGCCTTCTTCTGCACAGCGATTTAGGTAGCCAAAGTTATTACGGATATTATTCGAAAACTGCGTCAGCAATTTAGTGCTCACCACTTCAAACTGATGCTTGGAGTCCGCTGATTCAGCCTCCTCCAACACAACTGCAGTACAGGCATCACCAAAAATAAAATGGCTGTCACGATCGCAGAAGTTTAAGTGCCCCGTACAAATTTCCGGGTTCACCATGAGAATGGCACGGGCTTGATCGGTTTGAATTGCATTAACAGCAGCTTGAATGCCAAAGGTGGCTGAAGAACACGCGACATTCATATCGTAGGCAAAGCCTTCAATGCCTAAAGCTGCCTGCACTTCGATGGCTACTGCTGGGTAAGCGCGCTGCAAGTTTGAGCACGCAACAATCACCCCATCAATATCCGCGGCGCTACGGCCTGCGCGCGCTAAGGCTTCTTGCGCAGCAACCACTGCCATTTCACAAAGGATGCCCCACTCGTCATTGGAACGCTCGGGGATACGTGGTTTCATCCGCTGTGGATCTAAAATACCTTCTTTATCAATAACAAAGCGGCTTTTAATTCCTGATGCTTTTTCAATAAACGCTGAACTGGACTCTGGTTTAGCTTCAATTTCACCGCTAGCAATTTCTGCAGCGTGCTCAGCATTAAACTGTTGTGACCACGCATTAAAGGCGGCAACCAACTCATCATTGGAAATGCTTTGCGCGGGTGTAAATAGGCCTGTACCACTGATTACGACTTTTTTCACGGTCAATCCTCTGCAGAAGCCGCGCGGCATGCGGCTGTGTTGACGCTGCCCAATCATCGCAGGCAACACTTAATCATTTGATAATACAGTATAGGTTAGCAGAACAACGCGTAAACACCTTAGGGACTTAAGCCCAATCGTTATCATCGGTAAACGCATCTGCAACCTAACATTAGGTTTTATTACTTAATTACTCGATAGCAACAACTCGCAATTCTTTAGGCATGGAAAAAGTTACATTCTCTGGACGCCCCTCAAGCTCTTCAGCCATCTGTGCGCCCCAGTCACGTAGGCAATCAATCACACCTTGTACCAACACTTCAGGCGCCGAAGCACCTGCAGTCACACCAATCACTGCTCCTTGCTTAAACCAGGCTTGGTCTAAGTCCTGCGCACCATCAATTAAGTACGCCGGCGTCCCCATGCGGTCTGATAACTCACGCAAACGATTGGAGTTAGAGCTATTAGGACTGCCCACAACTAATACAACGTCACAGGCTTGCGCCAGTTGTTTTACCGCATCTTGACGGTTTTGTGTGGCATAACAAATATCATCTTTACGCGGTCCGCTAATCGCAGGAAAGCGCCCTTTCAAAGCATCAATGACTCGACTGGTATCATCCATCGACAAAGTGGTTTGCGTTACAAAAGCTAAAGTCTCAGGCGCCTTAACTTGTAAAGTGGCGACATCTGCTTCATTTTCCACCAAATAAATATGTCCGCCATGGCGCTCATCATATTGGCCCATCGTACCTTCAACTTCTGGGTGTCCAGCATGGCCAATGAGTACGCACTCGCGCCCTTGATTACTGTAGCGCACAACTTCTAGATGCACTTTTGTGACCAGCGGACAGGTTGCATCAAAGACTTTTAAACCACGGCGATCAGCTTCATCGCGCACCGCCTTGGATACGCCATGGGCACTAAAAATGACAATATTATCGTCGGGAACTTGATCCAACTCCTCCACAAAAATGGCCCCACGGGCACGCAAGTCTTCAACCACAAATTTATTATGAACCACTTCATGACGCACGTAGATAGGCGGTTGAAAAACCTCTAACGCTCGATTAACAATTTCAATTGCACGATCAACACCGGCACAAAAACCCCGTGGATTGGCTAACTTAATGCGCATCAATACCGCCTCTACATTGTTACTGGTTGTTTTGCACCGTGAATATTTCCACGTCGAAAGTGATGACCTTACCGGCTAACGGATGGTTAAAATCAATCGTCACTTGCTGATCATCAAACTCTTTAACCACGCCTGGCATTTCACCACCGGCAGCATCTTTAAAGATCACCAACACACCATAGTCCAAATCCATACTATCGAATTGAGTGCGTGGCATGGTTTGCAAATTTTGCTCATTGGGAATCCCAAAGCCCTGCTCTGGCGGGATTTGAAAACTGCGTTTATCACCCGCTTTCAGGCCAAATAAAGCCCTTTCAAAACCGGGCAGCAAACTGCCATCACCCACTGTAAAAGTAGCTGGGTCTTTTTCAAAATTACTGTCAACCACATCCCCGTTATCAAACTTCAACGCAAAATGCAGGCTTACCGTACTGTTTTGCCCTATTCGCTGCTCACTCATTACTCTGCGCTCCAGTTGAACTGCTGCTTGCTTGTTTAGTGCCGCGAAACATATCCAATGCGAGCATTACCGCTCCCACAGTGATTGCACTATCGGCAATATTAAAAGCAGGGAAATACCACTGGGTTTTCCAGTGCACTAAAATAAAATCGACCACATGGCCTAAGATAACGCGATCATACAAATTGCCGATTGCGCCACCGAGCACCAACGCTAAAGCAATCGCCAGCCAAGTTTCGTTGGCTTTAAGACGCTTTAACCAAATCACTAGCACTACGCTGACTGTCAAAGCAATCACGGCAAAGAACCAGCGCTGCCAACCCGCCTCGTTAGCTAAAAAACTAAAGGCAGCGCCACGGTTGTAAGCCAGAGTCCAGCTAAACACATCAGGAATAACGACCGCTTGCTCATACAAATTAAAGTTGCTGTCAAACCAATGTTTAGTGATTTGATCAGCAGCAATAATCAAGAGGCTGAGCCACAGCCATGCCAGCTTGCCAAAACGCGCAGTCATTAACCTGCACTCCGATAGGTGACGAAAGAGTTATGCATAGTGACGCACTTCACCTGCACCATCTAAGTTGTCTGCACAGCGGGCACAGGCATCTGGGTGCGCTGCCACTGAGCCAACATCAGCACGGTGATGCCAGCAACGGGCACACTTAGGCTCGCTGGATTTACTGATATGCAGCTTCAGGCCTTCCAACTCAGTGCTCACTGCATCTTCCGGGGCCTGGGCTAAATCAGCCACTTGCGCAGTCGAAGTAATCAGCACAAAGCGCAGCTCATCGCCTAAACGATTGAGCTTTTCTACCAGCTCAGGATCTGCATACAGAGTCACTTGCGCCTGCAGGTTACCGCCAATCACTTTAGCATTGCGCTGGTTTTCCAGCTCTTTGTTCACCGCAACTTTAACCGCCATCAGCTCAGCCCAGTAGGCACTGCTCAACTTACTCTCGGCTGGCAAACGCGACAAACCTTCATACCAAGTATTGAGAATAACTGACTCATTACGCTCACCGGGTAAGTGCTGCCAGATTTCGTCTGCGGTAAACACCAAAATCGGTGCAACCCAACGTACCAAGGCCTCAGCAATGTGATACAGCGCAGTCTGACATGAGCGGCGCGGTAAGCTGTCTTCACCGGTGGTGTACTGACGGTCTTTAATGATATCCAGATAGAAGCCGCCCAACTCTTGTACGCAAAAGTTATGAACCTTTTGATACACATTGTGGAAGCGGTATTCGTCGTAGGCCTGCACCACTTCATCTTGCAAGCGCGCAGCCGCATCCACCACCCAGCGATCCAGCTCAATCATCTGCTCAGCGGGCACACAGTCAGTGGCCGGATCAAAACCATCAAGGTTCGACAGCAAGAAACGCGCGGTATTACGGATACGGCGGTAAGCATCAGCGCTACGCTGCAAAATGGTGTCAGAGACAGCCATTTCACCGGAGTAATCTGCCGACGAAGTCCACAAGCGCAAAATATCAGCACCCAAACTATTGGTAACAGTTTGCGGCGCAACCACGTTACCCAATGACTTGGACATCTTGCGGCCATTTTCATCCACGGTAAAACCATGGGTCAGCAAACCACGGTACGGTGCATGGCCATCAATGGCACAACCGGTCAACAAAGACGAGTGGAACCAGCCGCGGTGTTGGTCCGAGCCTTCCAAATACAGGTCAGCACGTGGGCCGTGAGCATGCCCGAGCGGGTGCGAGCCACGCAATACATGCCAATGGGTGGTACCTGAGTCAAACCAAACATCCAAGGTGTCGGTCACTTTTTCGTAATCCGCCGCCTCTGCGCCTAAAAGCTCAGCAGGGTCTAACTTAAACCACGCCTCAATACCTTCTTGCTCGATACGCTGCGCCACCTCTTCCATTAGCTCAACAGTACGCGGATGCAGCTCACCGGTAGCCTTATGCAAAAAGAAAGGTATCGGCACACCCCAGTTACGCTGACGAGATATACACCAGTCTGGACGTCCGGCAATCATATTATGCAATCGTGCCTTACCCCAAGCTGGGGTAAACTCGGTTTCTTCAATGGCCTGTAAAGCACGTTCACGTAATGGCGCACCCTGTTCAGGCTGCTTATCCATGCCCACAAACCACTGTGCCGTAGCGCGGTAAATCAGTGGGGTTTTGTGGCGCCAGCAATGCATGTAGCTGTGTTCGATTGGCTCATACTTGAGCAATGCGCCCACTTCTTCCAGCTTCGCAACAATGTTGGCATTGGCTTTCCAAATAAACTGGCCGCCAAAGAATGGCAGGTCATCCACGTAGACACCATTGCTTTGGACTGGGCTGATAATGTCATCATTGGTCATGCCGTAGCGCTTGCAGGTATAGAAGTCATCCTCACCATAAGCAGGCGCTGAGTGCACGATACCGGTACCAGCATCCAGCTCAACATAATCGGCCAAATACACCGGTGCCACACGCTCATAGAAGGGGTGATTAAACTCTAAATGCTCCAATGCATCACCATTACAGCGGGCAATAATCTCGCCTTCGAGACCGTAACGCGTCAGGCTGCTTTCAACCAAAGTTTCCGCTAACAGTAAAATCTTGTCACCCACATCCACCAAGGCATAAATGGCTTCAGGGTGGACGTTGAGCGCTTGGTTACCAGGAATGGTCCATGGCGTAGTAGTCCAGATAACAATCTGAGTATTTTTAGTAATTTCTGGCAATGAAAATGCTTGTGCCAACTTAACTAAATCAGTGCTGTTAAAGCCCACATCAATGGCTTCTGAGCGTTTATCTTGATACTCAACTTCGGCTTCAGCAAGGGCCGAGCCACAGTCAAAGCACCAGTTCACTGGTTTTAAACCTTTGAAAACAAAACCGCCTGCAACCATTTTTGCTAAAGCACGCACTTCACCGGCTTCGTTGGCAAAATCCATGGTCTTATACGGATTGTCCCAGTCACCCACGACGCCTAAACGAATAAACTCCGCTTTTTGCCCAGTGATTTGCTCTTCAGCATAGTCGCGACACAGTTCACGTACTTTATCCGCTGGTAGGTTTTTACCGTGCTTAACTTCAACGCGGTGCTCAATGGGCAAACCATGACAGTCCCAGCCCGGCACATAAGGGGCATCAAAACCCGCTAAGGTTTTACTGCGCACAATCATATCTTTAATGACTTTATTCACCGCATGACCAATGTGGATGCTGCCGTTGGCATACGGAGGGCCATCATGCAAAATAAAACGAGGCCGACCTTCGCCAATCTGACGCATTTTCTGATACAGGTTAATGCTGTCCCAGTGCGCCAGCATTTGTGGCTCACGGGTGGGTAGGCCTGCTCGCATCGGAAATGCCGTTTTCGGCAGGTTAAGCGTCGCTTTATAGTCGGTCATGTCGATTCCAAGTCACTCATTAAAGGGTGTGATAGTGCTGCCAAAGTGTATGTGCTTGCGCGATATCCGCAGCTATTGCCTCTTGTAACAAAGGCAGAGATTCAAAACGTTGCTCGTCACGGATTTTCTGCTGAAAAGTGACAGCAAGATGCTGGCCATATAAATCGCCAGAAAAATTCAATAAGTGCACTTCCAGATGTGCGCGCTGGGTGTTATCTACCGTAGGGCGTGTGCCTATATTAGCAACACCGGGCACATGCCGCCCACTCTGCAGTTGCACAGACACCAAATACACACCATGCAAAGGTGCGCGATGGCGCTTGAGCTGCACATTGGCGGTGGGTGCGTTTAGGGTTCGACCCAGTTTTTTACCGTGCAGAACACGGCCATCAATACTGTAAGGTCGGCCCAGTAAGCGCTGCGCTAAAGTAAAGTCCGCAGCGGCCAAGGCACTGCGCAAGCGAGTGCTGCTGACCCGTTGCCCATCAATTTCTATGGTCGCGGTGGGTTCGACGCTAAATCCATAGCGTTGCCCAGCTTCCTGTAAAAAAGCAAAATCACCGGCGCGGTCACAGCCAAAACGAAAATCGTCGCCCACCTGCAAATGCTTAATACCCAACGCTGCAATCAGCACCGTTTGCACAAAGTCGGCTGCACTAAGTTGGCGAAAGCGTTTATTAAAGGCAATACACAGCACCTGATCAATACCCGCCTCGCGAAACAATTGGAGCTTGTCACGCAAGCGAGTTAAGCGCACAGGTGCAGTCTCAGGGTTAAAAAACTCCCGCGGCTGTGGCTCAAAAACAATTACGCAACTGGGTACATTGAGGCGTGCGGCACTATTGCGCAGACGCGTTAATATCGCCTGGTGTCCTAAGTGAACACCATCAAAATTACCTATGGTAGCAACGCATCCATGGTGGGATGGTCGTACATTGTGCAAACCGCGAACCAACTGCATATTTGTTATCTTGCCAGAAAAGACTCTGATTATAACCATAGCTAAGGCATTAGAGCACCTTTAGCCCATTTAACGGCGCAGATGACGCATTCTCAGGCCCGTGGCAAACAACGTACCAGCAAACACCAGAACCCCACCGCAGACCAATACTGTTACTTCCCACACTCGGCGCTGCCAGCTCCAGTCAAACCAATCAGCGCTTGGCGCATTCAACCAGAACACCAGCGCCAGCATCGCCGCACAAGCTGCCAACAGTCGTAACAGGAACAACAACCAACCTGGCGACGGCTTGTAAATACCAATGCGGTACAGCCCCCACATTAACAAGCAGGTATTGAGCATACTGGCCAATGATGTCGCCAAAGCTAAACCCACATGTTGCAGTGGCCAGATAAAAATAAGGTTTAGCAGCATATTAACCACCATACATATTATGGCGATGCGCACTGGGGTTTTTAAATCTTGTCGAGCAAAAAAGCCTGGGGCCAATACTTTAATCATCATAAAGGTCAGCACCCCCAATGAGTACGCCCGTAAAGCTGCAGCCGATTGCGTAACATCGTTGGCAGTCATTGCCCCATAGAAAAACAGCGTAGCAATTAACGGCTCAGCCAAAATGGCCAAAGCTAAGGCCGCTGGGACCCCAACCAGCAGCACCATGCGCAGCGCCCAATCAATGGTGGCAGAAAACTCTTCAGGCTTGTCTTTGGAATGCTGTCGCGACAAGGCCGGCAAAATTACCGTGCCAATGGCTATGCCAAATGCCCCTAAAGGTAATTCTGATAAGCGGTCGGCATAATATAACCAAGAAACGCTACCGGTCTGTAAGAAAGACGCTAACACCGTATCCAGCAACAAGTTGATTTGACTGACCGACACACTAAACAAAGCTGGCAGCATCAGCAGCATAATGCGCTTAACACCGGGATCACTGCGTACCACGCGCGGTCGCGGCAGCAAGCGCATCTTCCATAGAAATGGCATCTGGAACAACAGCTGCGCCACTCCAGCAATAAACACTCCCCAGCCTAACGCCATCACTGGCTCAGTAAAATAAGGGGTTAAAAATACAGTTGCGCCAATCATCGACGCATTCAACAACACTGGAGTAAAAGCTGGCACCGCAAAGCGCCCATAACTATTGAGAATAGCGCCACAAAAAGCTGTTAAAGAAATCAGCAACAAATAAGGGAACGTAATACGCAGCAACTCACCGGCCAGTTGCATCTTGCTGGGCTCATCATGGAAGCCTGGGGCAAACAGCATAATCAAATAGGGCGACATCACCACGCCCAGCGCCGTCAGAGCCACTAGGATCAAACCCAGCATGCCTGCGGTGCGGTCCACCAATTGTTTTACTTCGGCAAAGGAGCGCTTTTCTCGATACTCAGACAGCACGGGGACAAACGCCTGAGCAAAAGCACCCTCAGCAAATAAACGGCGTAAAAAGTTAGGAATTTTAAAGGCGACAAAAAACGCATCAGCTGAAGCACCAGAACCAAAGTAGCTGGCGATCACCATATCGCGCACCATGCCCAGCACCCGTGACAATAATGTCATCACGCTCACCACAGCGCTGGAGCGTAAAAGGCTGGAGGACTTTAGTTTAGTGGGTGTATCAACAGCGTTACTCATGGCGCACTCTTCCAAATTCAGCGCACAAGTTTAGTCGCTTGCCCGAGGGGATGCCATAAAGAATGCAGAGAAAGCATGCATTCTGCATGTTGCCTGCGTATACTGCGCTAGCTAACTTGCTGCATGAGTGATTTTAAGGCTCTGGATAGTGCCTATTTATTTATTCTATACCAGCAGCTTGACAATTTAATCACTCGGTCGCATAATTCGCGGCCTATTTTGTTTCATTCAACTAAAAGTTTTCGAGGAGTACGACGTGGCCAACAGCCCTTCTGCCAAAAAACGCGCTAAACAGGCTGATAAGCGTAGAGACCATAACGGTAGCCTACGTTCTATGGTGCGTACCTATATCAAAAATGTAGTTAAAGCCATCGAAGCTAATGATTTAGAAAAAGCCCAAGCAGCTTATAAATTAGCTGTTCCTGTTATCGACCGTATGGCCGATAAAGGCATCATTCACAAAAACAAAGCTGCCCGTAACAAGAGCCGCCTGAACCAGCACATCAAAGCGCTGAGTGAAGCAGCAGCCGCTTAATTGCGACAGCATGTTTAATAAAGAACCGGCTTAGGCCGGTTTTTTATTGCCTATTGATTAGCCCCGCCGCCGCCCCCTGTACAAATCTCCCAGCCGCCCCGTACAACTAGCAACCAACCAACAACATACAAAGCCCTAGCCCAACGACTGCCGGGCAGCATTGCCGTATCTATTCTCTAGCGTATAAAAAAGCCCCAATGTCTAAGTCCAGACTTGGGGCTTTATCTATAACAGAGCTACAGTTTACAAAGGCTTGCCACGGTTACCGTGCTGACTGACAAAATCTTGCACTGCAGCCAAGTCATTGGCCAAAACGGTGCAGCGTTCTTCACGCTCAAACAGGTCAGCCATATGCGCTGGCAATACTGGACTGGCGCTTGGCACGGCCTTCTGCACTGCTTCAGGGAACTTAACTGGATGTGCAGTACCGAGCGTTACCATTGGCGTAGCAAGGCTACGGCGGCATTCACGCGCCGCATGCACACCAATTGCTGTGTGCGGATCAAGCAACTCACCCGTCTCCTGATAAACCTGCGCAATAGTGGCACAGGTTTGCTCATCATCTACCGCCAACGAGTCAAATAGTTTGCGAGTTTCAGTCCAACGCTCTTCAGCGACACTCATCTCGCCAGTGGCGCGGAAGTTGTCCATCAACTCAGCCACTTTGGCACCGTCACGGCCGTGCATATCAAACAGCAAGCGCTCAAAATTGGACGACACCATAATATCCATCGACGGCGACAGGGTTGGATGCAGCTCATCTTTGTTATAACGGTTGCCACTCATAAAGCGGTGCAAAATATCGTTACGGTTAGTGGCCACAATCAGCTGATTGATCGGCAGCCCCATATTGCGCGCTAAATAACCGGCAAAAATATCACCAAAGTTACCGGTCGGCACCGAGAAAGCGATGGAACGCTGTGGACCGCCGAGCTGAATCGCCGCATGGAAGTAATAAACGATCTGCGCCATGATGCGCGCCCAATTGATCGAGTTTACCGCCACCAAACGCGTGCCCTTGAGGAACGACTGATCAGCAAAACTGGCTTTGACCATTTCCTGGCAATCGTCAAAGTTTCCTTCAATGGCGATATTGTGAATATTATCGCTCAGCGCACTGGTCATCTGCCGACGCTGTACTTCAGATACCCGCTGATGCGGGTGCAAAATAAAGATATCGACATTCTCACAGCGACGGCAGCCTTCAATCGCAGCAGAACCGGTATCACCAGAAGTCGCACCCATAATCACCACACGCTCATTGCGCTTAGTGAGGAAGTGATCGAGCAAGCGGCCTAACAGCTGCAGGGCAAAGTCTTTAAAAGCCAAGGTTGGGCCATGGAACAACTCCATCACCCACTCATTGCCATCCAACTGACGTAACGGCGCCACCGCACTGTGCTCAAACACACCATAGGTGTCTTTCAGGATTGCCTTAAAGTCAGCATCCTCAATGCAGCCCGCCACAAAGGGGCGCATCACACGAAAGGCTAATTCGTAGTACGGCAGATCAGCCCATGAGGCGATCTCTTCTACAGTAAAGCGCGGCAAATTTTCTGGCACATACAAACCGCCATCGCTGGCTAAACCGGCTAACAACACATCTTCAAAATTTAACGCAGGGGCTTGGCCACGCGTGCTTATATATCGCATAAGTAACAACCTTTATCAGAGTCGCCTAACTTGAAATTAACCCAACTGTTCAACGCGGATACGCACCACTGCTGCTTGCAAAGCATCCAGTGCTTCTAGAGCAATTATCGCATCATTAATGCGCTGCTCTTCGACGCGGTGCGTGAGCAAAATAATGGGGATTGAACCATCCAGCTCTTCTGCTTCTTTTTGTATAATCGATTGAATATTAATCCCACGCACCGAGAAAATACTTGCCACTTGCGCAAGCACACCAGGGTGATCTTTAGCCTGAATGCGCAAGTAATAGGCACTTTCACACTGGTCAATTGCCAGAATAGGATGCTCAGATAGCTCACCAGACTGGAACGCCAAGGCCGGTACTTGATCCGCAGGTGCCGAGGCCATAAAACGCGCCACATCAATAATATCGGCAATCACTGCTGAAGCAGTTGGCTCCATACCTGCGCCCGCACCATAATACAGCGTGCTACCCACCGCATCACCATTGACCATCACCGCGTTCATCACGCCATTTACATTCGCTAACAAGCGATCAGCAGGAATCAAAGTCGGATGCACACGCAGCTCAATACCTAAATCGGTGCGACGCGCCATACCCAAGTGCTTAATGCGATAGCCTAAAGCTTCTGCATAATTCACATCAGCGGTAGTCAGCTCAGCAATACCCTCGGTGTAGGCTTTTTCAAACTGCAACGGAATACCAAAAGCAATGGATGCCAGAATCGTCAACTTGTGCGCGGCATCAATGCCCTCCACATCAAAAGTTGGATCAGCCTCGGCATAACCCAGCGCTTGCGCTTCTTGCAGAACATCTTCAAAGGTGCGGCCTTTCTCACGCATTTCGCTGAGAATAAAGTTACCGGTACCGTTGATAATGCCGGTCAACCAATTGATGCGATTGCCCGCCAAACCTTCGCGGATCGCTTTAATTACAGGAATACCGCCGGCTACCGCCGCTTCAAAACCAACCATCACCCCACGCTCACGGGCACGGGCAAAAATCTCATTACCGTGTACGGCAATCAACGCCTTGTTGGCGGTCACCACATGCTTACCATTTTCAATGGCGCGCAGCACAATGTCTTTCGCTAAGGTGTCGCCACCAATCAACTCAACAACAACTTCAATCTCAGGGTTATCGACGATAGCAAACACATCATCAACCACTTCGGTAGTACTGGTATCGCACTCTGGATTCATCGTACGTGATGCAACTTGCACGACCTCAATCTGACGGCCTACACGCCGTAAAATTTCCTCAGCATTGCGCTTAAGAACATTAAAAGTACCACCGCCAACGGTGCCTAAACCACAAATTCCTACTTTTACTGGTTTCACGCTGCATCGTCCCCACTATTAAATAAAATAAACCCGCTCACAAGCCGCATGAGCGGTAAAAATACTGCACTGTACGAAGCCCCTAGAGGCCGGTCAACCTACTGTCGCGCTTTTAGTGCTTGCGCAGCCAACTGTTGTGCAGGTTGATAACCAGCAATGATCTGTCCATCGGCTAAAACTATAGTCGGTGTGCCTTGCACACCAAGCGTTCGCCCTAAGGCAAAATGCTTATCAACAGGGTGTTTACATGTTTGCTTGGCAATTGACTCGCGGTTTTTAGCCTGCGTCATCGCAGCCAAACGATCATCTGCACACCACACACTGACCAAACTATCATAGGCATCACCGGAAAGACCATTGCGTGGAAAGGCTAAGTAACGCACCTCCACACCTAAACGGTTCAACTCAGCCACTTCAGTATGAAATTTCTGACAGTAACCGCAATCAGTATCGGTAAACACCGTGATAGCGGTTTGCCGGTTTTGCGCAGGAAAAATGACCATTTCCGACTGATTTAAGGCCTGCATCTGCTCTGCTCGCGCCTTACGCTCGGCCTGCTCAGTCAAATTCAACGGCACACCATCTTGCACCTGTAACAACTGACCTTGAAAAATAAACTCAGCCCTTGCACTGACATAAAGAATGCGCCCGCCACGCAACTGCACCTGATATAGCTCAGCCATTGGGCTGGGAGTAATTTTTTCTATGGGTAAATCAGGTTGGATATGCAGCAAGCGCTCACGTAATTGCGCCACTTCATCCGCATGGGCTAATACAGTTGCACTCAGCAAAAAAACCACACATGCGAGGCTACTTAACAGTCTAGTTTTACCCATAGCATGCGCTCAATTAAAAGATCTCAGTCTACCACAATGCAGCGCAAAGCTCTGCTCAAAAGCGCGCCGAGTGAGCAGCAAGGGATCTAACCAGCGGCGCACTATAACCACAGCGTTCAGCAAACTTATCAGTGGCTAATAAGCACATCGCGATGTGCGTTATAATGAACCCAATTTACTTCTGAGAAGATTAAACAACGCCATGCGTCTTGATCGATTTATTTCTGAAACCACCGGCATGAGCCGCAAAGAAGCAAGCAAAGCACTGCAGCGAGAAACAGTGACCGTAAATGGCATTGCCCAGAAAAAAGCGGCCTTTAAAATCCCGCAAGGCGCAGAGGTGCTCTATAACAACACCCGCCTTGAGTTAAGCGGCCCCACTTATTTGATGATGCACAAGCCCCTTGGCTGCGTTTGCGCCAACGACGATCCTTTGCATTTAACCGTGTTCACTTACTTGGACGTGCCCAACCCCAGCAAACTGCACACCGTTGGCCGTCTTGATCTGGACACCTCAGGGTTATTGCTAATTACCGATGACGGAAAATGGTCGCACCGCATCACCTCGCCCAAACAACAGTGCCCGAAGACCTACCGTGCATGGCTGGCAGACCCGCTCAGCGCAGCCGATGTCACTGCATTTGCTGCAGGCCTACAGTTGCGCAATGAAACCACATTAACGGAGCCTGCGGTCTTAGAAATTATTGGTGAGCGTGAAGCTTTAGTGCATGTGCATGAAGGCCGCTACCACCAAGTGCGGCGCATGTTCGCTGCAGTCGGCAACAAAGTAGAGCAACTGCACCGTGAACAGGTCGGCGCACTCAGCCTCGACCCAACTCTTGCGCCTGGGGAAAGCCGCGCGCTGACGCCAGAAGAAGTTGCACTCTTCTAAAGCGCATCCCAGTGCCACTCACCCCGCACATGGAGCACTGATTAAAGGATTCAACCAACAACCGGAGCTAGGTGTCGACAGCCTCCGGTTGCCCTGATTTCCAGCTGCTTGTTACAGCACCGCCTCAAAAGACTCAGGCAGAATCTGGCCACCATCAACAATAATGGTTTGTCCGGTAATAAAGCTCGCTTGCGGCGACGCCAAGAAGCAAGCAGCGTAACCAATATCTTCCGGCTCACCCAACTTCTTCACAGGTATAGAGGCGGCCATTTCTTTTAAGTACGCCTCGCCCTGGGCTTCTAGACCAGCAGTGCGGATATTACCCGGCATCACAGCATTAATCGTAATCCCCTCGCGCGCGCACTCCAAAGCTGCAGAACGCATAAAGCCTAATTGCCCGGCCTTACTTGCAGCATAGTGCGACCAACCTGGATAGCCGGTAATCGCGCCAGTAATTGAGGAGGTAATGACAATGCGACCATAATTGCGCTGACGCATACTTGGTAACGCTGCTTGCACCATAAAGAAAGTGCTGCGCAGGTTGACGTTCATCATCTGCTCCCAGTTCTCCAGGGTCATGCTTTCTAAATTGGCCTGCGGGAAAATACCGGTATTCGAGCATAAAATATCTATCCGACCGCAACGTTCAAGCACGGCATCCACTACTTGCTGACAAGCTTGCTGGTCGGTGACATCCAACTGCTCAAATGTTGCCCCGATTTCCTCTGCCGCACGCTTACCCGCTTCAGTATCAATATCAGCAATCACTACCTGCGCACCAGCTTTAGCCAGCACACTGGCAATGCCTTTACCAATACCGTTAGCACCACCGGTTACAATGGCAACTTGATCTTTTAGTGAAAACATTTTGCTCTCCTGCATTGCTCTTTAGGGTTTACTTTATAATTAGCATAAGCAATCTAAGCACACCAGACTTGATACAGCTCAATAGTCTACAACTGTAAAACAAAGAGTCTGCGGCAGGCCTTTCTAAATCCTATACATCAGCACCTAGCAGCCGCTCAACTCAAACTGCAGAAACAAAAAAACCGAGGCAGCGCCGCATCGCGCATCCACCTCGGTTTTCCTTAACAGCGAGTAGCTTAGAAGCAATTAAGCCTTCTGCACCCAAGACTGACACCAGCCTTCTGGCGCAACGCTGTTGTTTGGGAAGAGCATGCAGCCGTTATTGGCTTCTTGGAAGAACATGCAGTTAGAGCAGTTGTTACCCTCTTTATATGCAGCGTTATCGCTAGCATCCGCAGCAATCTCTACATAATTCAAAGCTTGTGCTTGCGGTGCAGCAGGATCAAGCGGCTCAAGGGTTTGAGCAAAAGCTTGGCGAGATAGAATGCTCGCTCCAAAAGGCAGAGCAGCGATACTGAGCAGACTGGTACGCATGAATTTGCGACGACTTTGATTAGCCATGGGATTTACCTTCTTAATTATAAATTCATTGGAATCACTGAGCATTTGTTGATTAATACAATGCCCTTTATTTGCACTTATTAATCACCGACAGAATCAGGCTAAGACTCAAATGCATAGTAAGAGGGAAACATGTATTTTACAAACTTGCAAATAAACTTAAGTATCAAGTCGCTAGGCTTACCATTGAACTACTTATATTAAATACGATTGATTATCACTTACTTTTTAAATATTAAAAAAACCAAACTTAATAACTTACATTAGAACCAAGACAAACCACCCTCTGTGCCGCTAACGGCTTTATGCTAGGGTCTACAGCCAGCGAGCTGCATTTACAGAGGTGTTGTATGGCGATGAACTCAGGAAAGCTAACGGTTTTTTATGATGGCGCCTGCCCTGTTTGTGTGCGCGACCGACGCTGGTATGAAAAGCTAGAAGAACACACTGAAGACTCAGTACAGTGGCTGGATATTACTGGGCGCGACGACGAACTGCGCCAGCTAGGGATTGATCCGTACCATGCATTGCGTGAATTGCATGTGCAAGATGCGCAAGGACAGATACACCGTGAAATGGCCGCTTATATTCTACTGATGGCACGGGTGCCTATTCTCAAACCAGTGGCCTGGCTCATTGCTTTACCCGTTATTCGGCCGACCCTTGCATGGCTCTACCACCGCTGGGTGGCACGCCGCCTAGGCAAGCGAAATGAAACTTAGTTTAGCTCTTATGGGAAGATCATCAGCCTGCACTGCACGCACAGGCTGAATCTTTCTATGCCGCATTATTTAGCATGGGCAAATAATGCGGCTCAAACGACTCAAGAGCCGTTAGATTGGGTAACGAGAAATCACTGCTAGATCTTGGCCACCAGGGATATCGGCTTTACGCACAGCCATCACCTTGGCACCAGTGCGTAAGGCACGGCCGGTGATCTCATCGACAATGCCGTAATTCACTGCATCGCCTTCTGCGGCAAACGATACCTCGCCCGTTTCGTCATCAATGGTACCGTCAATCACTCCATCGATATCCACTAACAGGCGATCGATACCACCAAAGGTAGCCAAACGCGCGGCATCAGTAATATCAGTGGTGGTACGCTGCTGGCCGGTACGCTGCTCAAACAAACGGTGGAACTCTTTAATTTGCTCCGCATAATGCGCATCCAGCACTGGTCGGGCGGCGCTGGCTAACTCTGCCTCACTCAGGTGCTCTGGGTTACCAGCAATGATGTCGGCTAATGCAGGGATAACACTCAGCGAGCGAAATAAAGCTTCCAGCGGTTTGGTGGTTGCTAAAATCAGCGGCAAATCAGAGCCCAGTAAAGCAGGACGTAACGCTGCATCTATCTTGCGGACATAGCGCGCCTGATAAAAGTTTTGTCCTTGTGAGCCATGGCGATGACCCGTGCCGGAGTAGTCTTTATTGGTTGCTTTGCCGCCAGCGGTGGCTGCATCGGTTGGCATATTGTGCACAACAATTTCACGTGCAGGTAAGTCTGCAGAAACCTCAACTAAACGCACTGAGTTTTCGGCTAAAGCTAAAATATGCGCAGCATGTGGGAAAGTAATTGCGCGCAGTAAAGGTTTGAGATGAAAACGATCCGATACTTCAACGATATCTTGCAACTTATTCGCCATGCGATAAGTACGTAAAGAGTCTGGCGTAGCTAAAATTGCCAAACTATTGGCTTGGTGGTTCCAGAACTCATCATCAGCTAATAAATCAGCAAACTGCTCTTGCAACGATGCAATGGACTTTTTCTCAAGACCAGCAGCTTCCAACTGAGCAACAGCCTTTTTAACCAGATTACCGAGGTTAATTCGGCTTTGTTCTGTTTCACGACTAATTGGGGTAGTTGGCAGGTAGATTGAAACGCACGCGTTAGAGCGCACTAGGTTGAGGTCACCGATTTCTTCGGCGCTGGGCATGTCAACATAATACATAAGAAGCCTCCTGCAAATTATTTGAGTCTTGACTGTACCAGATCTGTGGCAATAAAAAGCTGCGCCAGATCAGCAGAGCGGGTTTTTTCTGCCAGAGTCAGGCAATACAGGACAAAACCAGCATTTAAACGCTTTACTGCGACTAAATACTCACAAGAAATTTCAGGTTACAGCTTAAAACACCCACCCTTAGCGCTACAGCTGTGGTCACCGAGCGCAACGCCAGCGCTGTTTGCTGGCGCTAGCAAAGCCCGATAATCTATCCACACTCATAGCGCTAACTTTCACCGCGGTTAATTGGTTTCAGGAGATGTTATGCACAAAAACGGACGAGCAATTATTAAAACAGAGAAACTGCCCATCAAGCTTTGGCTCAAAGAAGAGCAAATGGACGAAGGTGCACTGCAACAAGCACGCAACCTTGCCAATTTACCTTTTGCCTTTAAACACATTGCCATTATGCCTGATACCCACCAAGGCTACGGCATGCCAATTGGCGCGATTCTCGCTACTAAAGGCGTTATTATCCCCAACGCTGTAGGTGTGGATATTGGCTGCGGCATGTGTTCGCTGCGGACTAATTTGACCGAGATCGACACAGACGACCTCAAAGAAATCATCAAAATCATTCGCGAGACAATTCCGGTGGGCTTCAACCGCCATAAAACCGCTCAAGATCCTGCATGGATGCCAGAAGTAACAGGCAACCTTCCCATAGTCACGCAAGAGTATGACAATGCTCTGTATCAAATTGGTACTTTAGGCAGCGGCAATCACTTTATTGAAATCCAGCAAGGCTCAGACGGTTACATTTGGATTATGGTCCACTCGGGTTCACGCAATATCGGCTTTACCGTCGCTAACCATTACCGCGCAATAGCTCAAGAACTCAATCAAGCAGCGGGTGAAGATATTGCCAATGACTTAGCGTTTCTACCTGAGTCATCAAAGTATTTTACGCTCTACAAAAACGAAATGGATTACTGCTTAGAGTTTGCTTTAGCCAATCGCACCCTGATGATGGAACGCGTTAAAACTGCATTTACACAGGTGATACCTGAGGTTGAGTTTGCTGACTTCATTAACAAACCCCATAACTTTGCTGCTGAAGAAGAGCACTTTGGCGAAACTGTCATCGTCCACCGCAAAGGCGCAACCCGCGCCCGCAAAGGTGAATGGGGCATGATTCCTGGCTCGCAGGGAACGCGCTCGTTTCTGGTGAAGGGTAAAGGGGAAGCCCAATCATTTCAGTCCTGTGCGCACGGCGCCGGACGCATTATGAGTCGCGCCCAAGCACGTAAACAACTGGATGTCAGAACTGAAGTTAAAGCCCTCAAAGAACAAGGTATTTTGCATGCCATCCGCAGCCGCAAAGACCTTGATGAGGCGCCGGGTTCTTACAAAGATATTGATGAAGTGATGGACAACCAAAAAGATTTGGTCGACATACAAATTGAGTTGCAGCCACTGGCTGTGGTCAAAGGTTAAAAGCCCCAGTGCTTATAAGTTGAAATCTCTGCTGAGCTTGAACACAGAGCTGCAACACTGAGTCGTGCAGCAGTGTTCCGGAACGGCTGCATAATGTCTAGCCATTCCGCAAAGCACTAACCTAGGCTGACCTTAGCAGGCTGTAAAACCCGCAGTGTGCAGCCTAGGCCAACTATTACTGCAGTTCTTGCATACGGCTTTGTAACTCTGGGCTGGCCTGAATACGCTCAGCTAACTCGGTGTAGCTGGCCGCATCAAAGCCTGTTGCTTCAACCGCACCAATCATTTTATCTTGCGCTTCTTGCTGTAATTTTTGCGCGATGGGCTGATCTTTAGCATTGTTCAATCTTTGCGTGTAGTCCTCACGGATTCGAGATACCTCAACGCTCGCCTGCATAAACTTACGCAGTTCTGCATCGCTGACCGTTGCCTGCCCTTGCTGCTGCACCGCTGCGCCAGTGGGTGCTGGTGCATTATTTTCCGCCATCACGGCAGGAGCGCTCAATCCTACAACTGCGAATGAAACGGCTAGGGTTAGCTTTTTAAGGTTAATCATTAATGCTCTCCTTTGTTTAAAGTAGCTAACTACTTACACATTCCATGCCAGCTTGTTAAAAAACACCTAAGCAATTGATTTCAAAGGAAAACAAAAAAACAGCTGTTTTTTATCAACACTCTTAGCTTTACCTTAGGCGGCTAAAGTGTATAAATATTACACATGAGCAAAAAGTATCCGTTTAAAAAAAGCACACAGGCCTCTTTCTGGCCTTTTATTGGCCTCAGTAGCCTGCAACGCACCCTATTGTTGTTTGTCGTACTACCGTTAGTACTGCTCACAGCCCTCGGCATTCGCTTTGGTTTAGACCAAGCCAGTCAATTTCAAAACCAGCGTTTAAAAAACGACTTAGAACTCATCGGCCGCGCCATTAGCTTACCAGTAGGTACGGCACTCAATAATCAGGATTTAGCTGCGGTTAATTTAGCCCTCGGCTCTGTGTTTGTTTTAGGTGAGGTGTATGGCGCTTCAGTGTTTGATGTGGACGGCAATCGCATTGCCTCAGCAGGGATTACCGAATCGGACTTAAGCGATACCAGCATCCCCGCGCGCATTCGTAGCACCGGCGAAGGACAAGAGGCCTTTAGCCGAGTCAGAGGGCGCAACGTGTTCTCGCACTTTTTACCGCTATTTGATGCCACTGATCAGATCCAAGGCTTGATTCAAATTACCCGCAAAGCCAGTGACTTTGGCCGCGCTTTACGCCAGCTCACGGTGATTGCCTGGCTGGTTTGGGGCGTATTTAGCTTAGCGATTGTCGCGGCTGTCTTACTGGGTCATTACGGTGGTGTCGGCCGTTATGTGGATAAATTACGCGCCCACATGCAGCGTGTTGCTGAAGGTGATTTAGCCTACCGTGCCGCACTCGAAGGCCCCAGCGAAGTTGCCAGCATCGCCCAAGGTTTAAACCAAATGCTCGACAGCATTGAGCGGGCCAACCGGGAGCTGGATGCCCACCGCGCCGCCGAAGCGCAGTTTATTGCTCAACTTAAAGACAATGAAAAAATGGTGGCCATCGGCAGTATGGCGCAAGGCATTGCCCATGAACTGGGTGCACCTTTAAGCGTGATTGATGGGCGTGCTCGGCGGCTGCAACGTAGCGGTCAATTGGACCAGCAGGCGCTGCGCCACGTTACTGGTATCCGCGCTCAAGTGGACCGCCTCACCCGCACCGTGCGGCAATTGCTCGATTATTGTCGCCCCGCAGCTACTACGCCAAGAACCTTGGCGCCAGCACAATTGCTAACCGACGTTATCGCCGCTATTGAACCTGAGCTAGAAACTCTCCAGCGCCAGCTCAGGAGTGAGATCGCCGCAGATCTACCCAATATCCATGGTGATGCTGGGCGCTTAGAGTTGGCGTTACTCAACTTAATCCGCAACGCCCTGCAAGCAGCCAATAGCGAAGTAGTGGTTGCGGCCAGCGCCGATGCAACGCACCTGTATATTCGCATCAGCGATGATGGCCCAGGCTTAGCCTCGGAGTTTTCATTAGCAACCTTGCTTGAGCCGTTTTTCACCACTAAATCCCCCGGTGAAGGTACCGGCCTTGGCTTAGCTATTGTGCAAACCGTCAGCGATGAACATAACGCTCAGCTCAGCTTTAAGAATCGCGCCCAAGGCGGCTGCGAGGTGTGCCTGACCTTACCTCTTTCAGACAATTCAAGGGATGCATCAGCATGAGTCAAACCCAAACTATCTTGCTGGTTGAAGATGACAGCGGCTTGCGTGAGTTACTGCAAGAAGAACTCGAAGCCGAAGGCTATCAAGTCACTGCCTGTGGCGATGCCGAGCAAGGCCTAGCGCTGCTCAACAGCCAGACTCCTGACCTGTTAATCAGCGATTTGCGTTTACCTGGGGCCGACGGTCTCAGCTTATTACCCAACCTTACCCATACAGACTCAGCACCCGCGGTACTGATCATTACGGCTTTTGGCTCAGTGCAGCAAGCGGTCAAAGCCCTGCAAGCAGGCGCTGATGATTTTTTAACTAAACCCTTAGAAATGGATCACTTTTTACTGACTGTGAGCCGTTTGCTCGAGAATAGAAAACTGCGCAATGAAGTGCAGCACTACCGCAGTTTACTCGCGGTTAAACAGTTCAATGGCATGATTGGCCAAAGCCCAGCCATGCAGCATATGTTTCATCAAATAAAACAAATTGCCGATGCCGATGGCCCAGTCTTAATTCAAGGCGAGAGCGGTACTGGTAAAGAACTTGTGGCCCGTGCCTTACACGATCAAAGCAGCCGTCGCGATGGTCCCTATATGGTGGTCAATTGCGGTGGCATTCCCAGCGAGCTGATGGAAAGCGAGTTTTTCGGCCATGCTGCCGGTGCTTTTACTGGCGCACGCACACAGCGTGCTGGCTTATTCCAGCAAGCCAACGGCGGCAGCTTGTTGCTCGACGAATTAGGGGAAATGCCCTTAGCATTACAAGCCAAACTGTTGCGCGTGCTCCAAGACGGCAAAGTGCGTCCTGTGGGCAGTGACCATGAAATCCAGCTGGATGTACGTATTATTGGCGCAACCAACCGCAACCTAACCAAAGCAGTTGCCGACGGCAGTTTTCGCGAGGACCTGTTTTACCGCTTAGAAACATTTGCCTTGCAAGTCCCGCCACTGCGCGCACGCGGCGCAGATATTCAACAACTCACTGAGTTTTTTCTAACTCGTTTCAATGCCCGACAAAAACAAAGCATTAAAGGTTTTAGCGATGCCGCTTTAGCCACCCTGCAAAGCTACAGTTTTCCGGGGAATGTACGTGAGCTGCAAAATGCCGTGGAGCGCGCAGCCACTTTTTGCGACAGCCCCTTGATCGAGGCTCGGCACTTGCCGCAACGGATTCGTGAACAAAATAACGCCACAGACGCCCCCGCTATCAGCCCTGTGGCGGTAGCGCTTGCCAACTCAGCGGTCGAAGCTGAAGCCTTACCCAGTTTAGAAACCGTGCAGCGCCAATATATTCAGCAAGTGCTGGCGGCTACTGAAGGCAACAAACGGCGAGCTGCAGATATTTTAGGCATCACTCGGCGAACGCTGTATCGCTGGTTAGAGTAATCAGCATACCGTCTTCCTCAAAAGCACGCGAAAAAACAACAAAAGCATCAAAAATAGACTAAATGTCTCGATTATCGTCTAATACCGCCACTATGAATTTAGCCGGAGGTTACGATAATGCGGGAAAAATTTTGGGAGAACTACTCACTAGGCGAATTAAACAGCAAAGAATGGGAGGCTCTGTGCGATGGCTGTGGGCAATGTTGTTTAGTACGGGAAGTAGAAAATAATCAAGTGACTGTCTTTAACATTGCCTGTGAGCTACTTGATATAGAAAAGAGCAGATGCAGCGACTACCAAAATAGACTCGCCAAAGTTCCATATTGTCATCAGCTCACCGCGGAAAAAATACCAGAATATGACTGGCTACCAGAGTCCTGCTCATACCGCCGCATTTACCGCGGTGAATCCCTACCTAAGTGGCATCCTTTGCTAGCCGGAAATCGCCAGCGCATGCGTAAAAAAGGTATAACAGTGTGTCGCACAGCAGTGCCCGTCGACCAAGTTCCACGACGCAAAAGAGGCCAGCACATCATAAAAACCAAGGCGATCTAGTTTGCCGCCTGACTATTAAAGCTGCAGCTTTAAGCATTAGACTAATAACAGGTTACTGCAGCCTCCTATTTTAAAAAGGGCTAGGCAATGAATATAAAACACTATGCCATTCACCCTTTACAGTGCCAGCACCTATTACAGGCGGCAACTATCTGCGCGCAGGCCATGGCTGACAACCCCATCCACATTAAAGTGTTCGGTACTGAGCGGCAGTTACGCGAACGACGTCTGGCCCGTCTATTTCCCGCTCTCCTTCACTATGTGCAGCGCAAAGGCAGTCTCTATGGCACCTTTGTCGATGGTGAGTTAATTGGCGTGTTAGGCATGTTGCCACCGCACAGCTGCCAACCCGCGCTGTTAGACCTGTGCCGTTTACTGCCGCGCCTGCTAACTGCCAGCCACCCTTTCGGCCTTCTCCGCCTAGCTATCTGGCTCGGCACTTGGGCCAAAATTGATCCAGCAGCAGCGCACTGGCATCTTGGCCCGCTAGCCATAGCGCCAGCTTGGCAACATAAAGGCGCCGGCACACAGATGATAGAGTTTGCTTTTAGCCAGTGCCTCGATGCCAGTCTCTACCTCGAAACAGATAAGCAAAGCAACGTAGAGCTGTACCAAAGGTTTGGTTTTAATACTGTGGCAACACCAACTATTTTAGGCGTAACCAGCTGGGTGATGATGGCATCGCCCCAGTCGCGCTAATCAACTCGGGGTAAATTGCCGCTCACAATCGCCAGCTGAATCACAATGATGGCAATCCCCAACACAAACACCAGCCACAACCCTAATTGCCCACCAAAAACCCGATAGCCCTCGGCATGTTGCTTGCGTGTTTCTCGCACCAATAAAGCGGGCAGCAGCAAGGACAATACCGACAAAGCAATTGCGGCAAAACCTAGGGCAAAAATAAAGCCTTTAGGGTAAAACAAAGCAAAAAACAGTGGCGGCACAAAAGTAATAGCGCCCGTTTGCAAGCGCCCTGCCACAGTACTGGACAACTTGAAGAAGTCAGCTAAAAAATCAAATAAACCCAGCGCCACCCCCAAAAACGATGTTGCTAACGCTAAAGCAGCAAAGAGGCGTACTGCCATCTCTACCCGCGCCGTGCCAACCACTGCTTTCACCGCGGCTAGCAGTCCATTTAAACCACTTTCATCGGCCAAAATACCCACAAAAGTATCGGTCTCAATGGCTCCTAAAGTGGCCACCTGCCAAAAAATATACACCAGCAGCGGAATGGCACTGCCCAAAATAAAGATCTTGCGCAGCTTCACCGTATCGCCCTGCATATAGCTGACAATGCTGGGCACACTGCCGTGAAAGCCAAAAGAGGTAAACACAATGGGAATGGCCGACAGAATTAAAGCCTGCTTAACTGGCATGCTTAATAAGTTGACCTGCTGCACATGGGGCAGCAGCAAAATCAGCATAGTGGCTAAAAAGAAGATTTTAGTGGCAAACAAATAGCGATTAATCAAATCAACCGAATGCGTACCAAAACACACGACTCCACCACCAATCACGGCAAACAACAACACCCCAACATAATCAGGCAATTGCCACACCAGCCAACTATTGATGGATTTACTAATAATCTCACCACCGCCAGCCAAATAAGCGGCAATCAGGGAGTACAGCAAAAACGGCAATGCCAAACTAATAATCAATCGCCCAGGATGGCCTAAATATTTATAGGCCAGAGAGCTCAAGCCCATATTGGCATCGTTGTGCTGGTAGGCTTCCACTAGCAGCAGCGCGGTGTACGCCATGATAAGCCATAAGCCAAACAGCAACAGCATAGCGGTAGCAAAGCCAATCCCAGCTGTGGCTAAGGGCATGGCCAGCATCCCCGCACCTAAAGCCGTACCAGCGACAATAAAGGTGCTTCCAAAGGCACTATTTTTCACTCTTTCCCCCAGATGCACTGCTGCTTAGCTGCTATGCGGCAGTCAGTCAGCGGTTTAAAAAGCGGCTATTATGCGCCAATCTCGGGCTTTATGCGGCATTTTAACAGCTGCGTTGCTTAACCCGGCCATTGCGACAAGAGCGAAAGGTGAGAGGAAAGCTGCTGGGAACATCAGCTGGGCGAGTTATCGTCTGGCTGTGAACACGACTGCAACAATTGCTGTAACTGCTCGGCCCCAAGCTTATTCATTAAAGCAATATTGCGCTCAGGAATATCATCCACATCTGGGTAGTCAGCAATCACCTGCTCTAGACTCTCTTCACGCAAAAGATGCAACACCGGATAAGGCGCACGATTGGTATAGTTTTCCGCATCACTCGCCAAGGTACCAGCAAACTGATAGTCAGGATGAAAGCTGGCAATCTGGTAGATACCTTCCAACTGCATCTCCACCAGCAAGCGATCTGCTAAATCTAGAAAATCATTGAAATCGTAAAAATCCCCTAACACCGCAGGATGGATCAAAACAGTTGTTTCCACCGCTGGCTCAGCATCGAGCAGCTCTAGCTCGGCTTGCAGAGCCAACAACAATTGCGCCTGAGTCGTTGCCGTGCTGCACACAAAACGCACACGGTTTTTCACCAGCTCACGCTTAGCAAACGGGCATAAGTTCATTCCAACCACAAAGGTTTCAACCCAGTTGCGTACTGCACAAATGACCTGTTCGTCGTCAATACACGCAGCGGTTTGAGTTACGTTTTTCATATATTTTCCAAAAATGGCGACACAGTGCAGCCACTAATATGTTTCGTTTTCATCACGCACCGACACCGACAAAAACCCTTCGGTATCGACCGTCACATTAAATACCATTGGCTGGCAGCACACTTGGCAGTCTTCGATATATTGCTGCCCAGCATCTTGCGGATCGATCAATACCGTCAGAGATTCACCGCAGTACGGGCAGCTAATTGTTGTTTGCGTTAAAGCTTCCATCATTTCCCGGCCCCCTTACAACCCAGAGCATACGCGCCTATGCAACAGGTACAGACTATTAACTGGCAACTATAATGAGCGCCGCTCTTTCGTCTTGGCACTCATAAGAGCCCATTGCAAACTCACGGCAAATCCACGGACGGTTTTCGTAAATCGTGCACATAAAAGTGTCGCGATCAAGCGCCGAACACCAGCCGTCGGCTAAGCGCAACATAGTTTCTGCGCCCCACTTATCAACGGCAATATGCTCTGCAGGCACACCCGTATCGCTAATAATCATCACCTCTAAACGGCAGCAACAAGCACGGCAGCTGGCACAGGTGATTTCAGTTTCGGGCTGCGGTTTGATAGCAATGATACTCACAAGGTTAATTAGGAGGTGACAAAATTTGCGTCCAAGTTGAGCATACTTAGCAGCAGATTGGTACGTCTTTCCACCTGAGATTGCGCCACTGCAACAACACAATGGCGTGTATTCTGACGAGTCCTGCAATCTTCACCCAACAACAGTCTGCTTACCAATGATCTATGATAGACACCCCTTAACCACTGATGCAGATACAGAGCCAGCATGATTTTTATCAGCGACACCATTAGCCTTGACGATGATGAAGTGGAAATGAGTGCGATACGTTCACAGGGTGCCGGCGGGCAAAATGTTAATAAAGTCTCGTCTGCAATTCACCTGCGCTTTGACATTAATGCCTCAAGTTTGAGTGATTTTCACAAACAGCGCTTACTTGAAAGCAAAGACAGCCGCATCACTAAAGATGGCGTCTTGATCATTAAAGCGCAGCAGTTTCGTACACAAGAAAAAAACAAACTGGATGCTTTTCAGCGTTTGCAGCAGTTTATAATCGACGCCACCCACATCAATAAAGCTCGCCGCCCCACCAAACCCAGCAAAAATGCTCGGCGCAAGCGTGTGGAGCAAAAAAAGCAACGCAGCCAAACGAAAGCCTTACGCGGCAAAGTCGACTTTTAAATTTGCACTAAAATAGCTTGATCTGGTTTGGTCGGCCCATATTTAACGCTAAGCTAGAGCCTAGCTTGTTAAACATTTGTACTTGAGCACTTTGTTCAATTTTAAATTCGTATAAAGGAGCTCATACCCCCCGATGCTGCCCATTACCCACAGCCGCAAAAACCCAACCCAACTGACCTTTATCGTGTTAATGATCTTGGTTGGGCTCAATTTACGCCCCGCACTAGCATCGCTGGCCCCTCTGTTACCGCGCATTGCCAGCGAAGGACAGTTTTCAGTACTGACCCTATCTATGCTCACCACCTTGCCTGTGCTGTGCCTTGGCTTATTTGCGCCATTTGCCCCTTGGCTGGCCCGGCGGCTTGGACTGGAACGCAGTCTAGCTCTGGCTCTAATCATTCTCAGTGCAGGTTTGGCGTTACGTGGCATTGTCAGCCTACCAACACTCTATAGCGGCACATTGCTGATTGGTGCTGGTATCGGTGTGCTTGGCACATTGTTACCCGCATTAGTGAAACGTGAACTGGCCGACAGTGCTGATTTAATGACCGGTGTTTACACTATGGCGTTATGTTTAGGCGGTGCCTTAGGCGCAGGATTAAGCATTCCGCTGGCTGACCTCTTGGGCAGCTGGTCACTGAGCCTGATGTCATGGGCCAGTTTTGCTCTCACCGCTTTGCTAGCGTGGTGGTGGGTCATGCCGCAGCCAGCAGCAGACCAACAGCAGCAAGAAACCACAGGCTACGCCCGAGCATTATTACGCCAGCCGCTGGCTTGGCAGGTCATGCTGCTGATGGGCAGTCAGTCCTCGCTTGCCTATATCGTCTTTGGCTGGCTCCCCACGTTACTGGTACAGCAGGGTTACGGAGAAAGTGAAGCGGGCTGGTTAATGAGCGCATCCATTCTTATCCAATTGTTTTCAGCTATTGCCGCACCTTGGCTGGCGCGATTGAGCAAAGATCAACGCCCAGCCTTTATTACTGTTTTAACACTGGTTGGCCTTGGCTTATGGATGCTATTGCTGGGCTCGCCAGCGCTGAGTTGGCCCGGAGCAATACTTTTGGGACTGGGCCAAGGCGGCTCCTTTAGCTTAGCGCTGACGCTGATTGTCCTGCGCAGTGGTAACAGTAAAATTGCTGGTGAGTTATCTGCTCTCGCTCAAGGTGGCGGCTACACTTTGGCAGCAATGGGCCCGCTGGCTGTGGGCCTAATGATTGATGCCAATATGAGCATTCAGGGCATCACTTGGTTATTACTGACAGTGCTGACTTTTGCTGCCGCAATGGCGCTATTGGCGGGTCGCCAATACGTTTTGGACCTCGATGACAGTGGCGCGCTGGTTACCATCAAGCAGGACTAACCTTGCAGCTAGATATATTACACGGCAAACATTCCGCTCTAATAATAGATCGCACAATCAAATCATGCTTGATTCGCTTTACGGTAGTTGCCTTGGTAATCAAAAATCCGCTCTTGCACCTGCCAGTAGTGTTTCTTCTTGCGGGCAATGACAAAGTCTGGTGTGGGCAATAAGATTTGCACCTCCATGACTTCTGCCAGCGTGCTGAATTCTTGCGGTACTTGGCCATTGGCTAAACGCCGACCAAACAGCTTGTTGAAAATAGTGCGCTGCGCCGGCTTACTGAAATCAAAAGACTCACTCAGCTCCTCGCCATCCTCAGCGTGATAGGTGATTTTTAGTTTGCTTGTGTGATTGCTGTCATGAGCATTGAGCGTGATTCCTGCACAACGAATCACCATGGCATCTTTGAGTTTCAGCGCATCGCGCAGCTGATCATCGGGGTCGATAATGGCTTTTTTACATTGGTGGCAATTACGCGCAGCGATATCATTTTCGCTACCGCAGTGTGGGCATTCCTTAAAACGAAAACGGTAATCACACTGCTGCGGCGCGGCGGGTTCATCCTCGTCATCCCATTCCAGCAAACCATGACAACGGCGACCATAATGTTCTGTCACCTGCCCTGCACCGTCTGTTTTGCCCCAAAAAATATTGGCAAAACCACAACCGGGGCACAGTACCTGCACGGGTTCACTGTCGGAATTGGGTTTTTTCTCGCCTACTTCTGGATGGTACAAATTGACATTATTGCCGGTGTAATCAATCACCAAACAGTCTGTTTTACCTTCGTCCAGACGCAAGCCACGGCCGACAATTTGCTGGTACAAGCTGACCGACTGAGTGGGACGCAAAATGGCAATAAAATCCACATGCGGCGCATCAAAACCGGTGGTGAGCACCGAGACATTCACCAGATATTTTAATTGGCGCTGCTTAAAGCGCTGAATCAACGTGTCGCGCTCACGCTGATCGGTCGCGCCAGTAATTAAGGCGGTCTGCTCTGGCGGCAAATAGCCGGTGATCTCTGTGGCATGATCCACAGTCGCGGCAAAAATCATCACTGCTTGGCGCTCAACTGCTAACTCCATGACCTGCTCAATAATGGCACGGGTCACCCGTTGGTGCTTGCCCAGCAGCTCATTCACATCTTTTTCTGCGTACTCACCAAAGCGGTTCTGCGCCAGCGCGGAGAAATCATATTGCGCCACAGTAGCGTCAACCAAATCAGGCTTGGTTAGATAACCGCGATTAATCATATAAATCAGCGGCAGCTCATAAATGCAGTGCATAAAAGGTTTATCTTCTTCACTACGGACAAAACCGCGATAGTGATAACGGTAGATCCAGCCCATGCCTAAACGATACGGCGTGGCAGTCAGGCCCAGCACTTTCAAGCCTGTATTTTGTTGGCGTAGCTGCTCGATAATCCGTTGATACTGACTGTTTTCATCGCCACTGATGCGATGGCATTCATCGATAATAATCAAGGAATACTCATCCTGAAACCGCTCAAGATTGGCCGCTACCGACTGCACACTGGCAAAAGTCACCTGATGCTGATTGTCTTTACGCTTTAATCCCGCCGAGAAAATACCGCCCTGCACGCCATAGCTTTGGTACTTAGCATGATTTTGCTCCACCAGCTCTTTAACGTGCGTGACCACCAATATTTTACGCCGCGCCAAACGCGCCAGCTCAGCAATCACCAGGCTTTTACCGGCACCGGTGGGTAAGACAATCACCGCCGAGTCATCGGATTTACGAAAGTGTTTGAGCGTGGCATCCACAGCTTCTTGCTGGTAGGGCCGCAGTTTAAAAGGCGCATTCATGGGTCAGGGCTTAAGACTATGGGGATGAAAAGCACCCATACTAACAAATCCACTAAGCTGTTAGCCTGTGAATCCATCTGCTTCGGCTTGTGCAGTGACTTGAACGGCCGGAGTGCGTGCAGACCTATTAGGAGTGTTTCCAGTTTATGCTGAGCTGGTTTTAGCATACTCGACCAGCAAGTACTTAACTGAGTAGCGCTGCGTTTAAGTCTAAGCAAAGAGGGCTGAAATATTTCAGCCCTCTTTATCTGCAACCTAGCGCAATAACTTACTTTGCAGGTGCTTTAGCAAAGCGTAAGTAAGGCAACTTAATATCGATATCGCCGAACTCTTTTTTCGCCTGCTCATCATTGAGGCTTAAGCCAACAATCACATCTTCACCTGGAACCCAATCCGCAGGCGTTGCTAGCGCTACACCGTCAGTGATTTGAATCGCATCCAAAGCACGGAGAATTTCAGCAAAGTTGCGACCAACCGACATTGGGTACGACATGGTCAAGCGTACTTTCTTGTCCGGTCCAATGATAAATACAGTACGGACTGTAGCGCTGTCTGCTGCAGTGCGTGTTTCAGCCAAATAAGCGCCCGCTGGCAGCATATCGTACAGTTTAGATACTTCTAATGATGTGTCATCAATGATTGGGAAGTCTGCTGGTGCGCCGGAAAACGCTTCAATATCACGCTGCCATTTTACGTGCTCTTCAACACTGTCCACTGACACACCCATCACCTTGGTATTGCGCTTGGCAAACTCAGGAGCAAGACGCGCAACAGCACCAAACTCAGTGGTGCACACTGGAGTAAAGTCTTTTGGGTGTGAGAACAAAATAGCGTAACTGTCACCGATCCACTCATGGAGATTCAGCTTACCGGCGGTTGAATCCACAGTAAAATCTGGAGCAATATCATCAATACGAACGGACATAATCAATATTCCTTAACTGTTATATTATGAGTTTGCTACGCTGCAAGAAAGCGTGCTACTACACAATAACACAACAAGCCTTTAAGGCTGCTGAAGTTGCCAACCGCCCCAACCTATCAAACCCTAAATCCGAGCCATTAGGCTTTAGGGTTTGAGCATAAATCAGCCAATTCACGAACAGTTTGCAGATCCTCAGGCAATTGCAGCACAGCTTCTGCTCGGGCCAGCGCCATCTGTGAATGGCGCACTGCCGCAGCGCGCATAGCCTCATTTTCAAACGACGCCAAGGATGCCAATCCTTTTTGCAAGCGTCCCGCGACTTCTATTGCGCCAGCACCGTCCCGGGCAATTGCCGTAAAGGCATCATCAAACATATCGTCGCAAGACAACTCTGGCACGGCAATACGGTCGTACTCACAGGTATCAGTATCACTGTCGGCAGCAGGCTTAGACCACTGCGCAAACAGCCGCACAAACACACCGACAATATAGATCGCAGTGCCCGGATCATTGACTGCAGGTGACAAAGCACGACCAGCGATCTCGGCCAGAACCACCAAACCAAAACGCGGATCTTCTTCAAACTTGCGATCATCACCCATCAGAAAAGCTGCACTCATTTGTTCTGTATCGACCGGCAAAACATCATTGGCGTCGGAGCTTACAAAAGCTAGCGCGCGTCCTGGCGCAACAAAGGTGCCGGGTAACGCGTTCAAGGTGATGTGCACTTTTAGTTTCTCTGCACAGCGCTGCAAAGCAGCAACATCAACCTGTTGCACATAACCAATGGCGTTGCTATACACAGCTTGGTCTGCAGGCTCAGCGTCGCGTTGCGCAGGCACACCACCAAGGGTTGGCGCACCGCGTCTGCGCTGAATCGCCGCTGCCGCAGCCTTCTCAACTTTTTCAATAGTTCCTTTCAGCCGTCCCAACCGTGCAATACGATCAACCCAGCGCACAAAAGTTACGATAACGATGGTCAGAGCCAGCAAGGTTAAAACAAACAGCGCAAAACGCCCGGCTTCACCGTAGTAACCATTTTCCATGGCGATCAACGCGACGACGCTATAAATGAAAGCACCAATAAAGGTAGAAAGCGCATTCTGCGAATCGTCATCGGCCACGATCAAAGCAAACGAGCGCGGCGTGGCATTATTGCTTGCAGAAGCATAAGCGGAGACCATCGAGCCCACAGCAAAGGTGGCAATCATTAACATACTGCCGGTAATAATCGTCAGTAAGGTCTTGATCGATTGCTCAGTGATTGCGGGAACTAACTGACCGATAGCTTCAGTATCGACCATCTTAATCAAAAATACCGTAACCGCAGATAGCACCGAAACCACCAGCGGCTTAATCCATAAACGCTCACGGATGCGATTGATAAAAAACCTTAAGCGATCGCCCATTCCTCATCCCTCAACTGCTGATGCTACTGCCAGTAAAGACACCTTTACTGGGTAAAATTTAACGCCGCCAGCACAGACGAGTGTAGCGAGTCCAACCCGCTCACAGGCTTTTGTGATTGACCTTACTATGCACTCAGCTCTTGCAACGCTAAAAGCGCCATTTCTGCTTTAGCTGATTGAACAAAAATATGATCGTGATAATACGCTGCAATAACATTAGCACTTATACCTTGAACTGCTAGTTTTGCTGATACAGCCGCTGTCAAACCTACAGCTTCAAGACTTGAATGGACATTTAAAGTAATTTGACGAAATGAGCCTTCAAACTGCAAGCCAGCATGTTCAGCTTTGTTTTTTTCCAAGACTAACGTTAAACCTTCAGCCTCTAAAAATGTTGCCACTGGATTAAGCGAAACATAATCAATAATAGGACCAGAGACCGTACAAAACACAAATTCCGCCTCCAGTAACTCTGGCTCCATTGAACTCAATAACTCAGTTAGCTCTGTAACGCCTGACATAGGTATATGTTTCCATAAAGCTGTGTGGTGATTGCAAGCAAAAGTAAACCGCTCTAACTTCAATAGCGGCTATAACAGCATTTTATTCTCTACTTTGACCTCAATAAACCATTTAGGCTGCATCGCATGAAAATCTTCACGGATATTGGAAGAAAGATAACTGGCCGAATCGAGCACGAAAGATTGCCCCTCCACCCGCTTGAAGACAACCCAATGCCAGAAGTTTTTGCCTTCCTCCTGATGATGCTTGATAGACAACAAGGCCAGATCGGGCAATGCCTCCCAAGTTTCAAATGGGGTTTCATCAGCGCAAGTTTTGACACCTGCACTCGACAACATGCGCCGGACATACTGCGTATCTGACCATAACGATTTATCTGAAGCATGAATACCCATAGCATTGGCTGCGGCCTTCATCTCTGAGTACGACTTACCTAGAATGTTAG
>RRZU013483561.1_pt1 | contig 53499 bp, 51 predicted proteins | sample 2165561 | NCBI WGS metagenome assembly RRZU01 (sample SAMN10456909, study PRJNA506462) | wastewater metagenome | isolation source: wastewater sludge | place: USA: Moscow, Idaho
TTATATTTTTTAATTTATGTTTATGGCTGGATTATATTCTCCACTTGAAATTACTCAAAAAACTGAAGATTTGTGAGTAATAAAATGAAAAAACTCTTTTAGAAGAACTGTTATGTTATGATTATTATGAGGAATGTTTGTAGCAATGTGAGCTGCATTTTCACTTAATTCTATTACTTGACTTGAGAGTTTACCTTTTGGTTTAATGAAATTAGTAGGTTGAATTACATTTTGTTTATGATTAATTTTAGTAATTCTTGGTGGGGGAGAATTATTTACTTGAAATGTTTTACTTGTTATAGCTTTATTGCAAAAAAAAGTTACTTTAAAACAATTTCTTAAAAATCTTGTTGCTGTTTGGATTTGAAATCTAATTTGATCTTTAATTATTGTTACTTTATTATATTTGTGAAAATGGTATATGTATGATAATTGATGAACTGCTGAATTAATTCTAGCTTTTGCTTCAAAAAAATCACACCTTTGATTTATGCAAGCATTATCTATGTGAATTTTATGTAATATTTATGTGTGTTTTGCAATTTGGATATGTTATAGCTGAACTACTGCAACTGACAAAATAATGGCTACTATTTTCCCAATTACTGCATTTGCTGCTATTGGATTTGAACATATTGTTGCAAATATGTTTTATCTACCATTTGGTTTAATTTTGAAAAAATTTAATCCTGAAATTTATATAAATAATCCAGAATTATTACATAAAGTTGAATATATTAATTTTGAAAATATATTTATTCACAATGTATTACCTGTAACTTTATGAAATTTAATTGGTTGAGCTGTATTTGTTTGAGTTGTATACTGGTTATTATTCTGCAAATATAAAAAAAATTAATTTTGAAAAACTTACTTTCTAAAAAGTAAGTTTTTTTATATGTAAAAAATTTTGATTTTTTAGTTTTTTTTTATACAATGTCCAGGTTTTATTTTTTAAATATAAATTTATGAACTTTCTAGAACAATTAAAAGCTGATACAAAAAATATTCAAAAAAAAGTTATTTACCCTGAAGTAACTGATAAAAGAATTATTGAAGCTGTTAAAATATTAGCATCTGAATGACAATTTCCTGTTTTATGTGGTAAACAATCTGAATTAGAAGCAAGTTTTGGATCTGATTTAGAAAAATATGAGTATATTGTTTGTCCAGATGAAGAAGAAAATGGATTTTATGCAGCAAAAATGCTTGCTGAATGAAAAGTTGATTGATATGTTGCTTGAGCTGAATATACTACTGGTCACACATTAAAATGTTTATTTAAAAATGTGGGAATGGCTCCATGAGTTAAAAGAATGTCAGGTTATTTTCTTATGAATACTCCACTTGGTTTAAAAATATTTGCTGATTGTGCAGTTTTACCTTGTCCAACAGCTGAACAATTAGCAGAAATTGCTTATTTGTCAATTAAATCAGCTAGACTTTTTGGAATTAAACCAAAAGTTGCAATGCTAAGTTTTTCAACTAAATGAAGTGCTAGTACTCCAGAAACTCAAAAAGTTATTGAAGCTACAGCTTTAATTAAAGCTAGACTTGAAGCTGAATGAATTACTGATGTAGAATTAGAATGAGAATTACAATTAGATGCTGCAATTGATGAAAATGTTGCAAAATCAAAAGTAAAAGACTGAAGTTGGTCAGGTGGAGCAAATGTATTAATTTTTCCAAGTTTAGAGGCAGGGAATATCGGATATAAATTAGTTCAATATTTCTCAGGTTCACAAGCTGTTTGACCAGTTTTACAAGGTCTTGCAAAACCAGGAAATGATTTATCAAGAGGTTGTAGTGTTGATGATATTTTAGTATTACATGCTGTAACTTTACTTCAAATTTCTCAAAGTTAATAAAAAAAGATAGAGTTTTTATGAAAATTCTATCTTTTTTTATTAACTAAAATATTTTAGTAATTTTTACAAAAATATTTAAAAAGTTTGAAATTTTGAAAAAATAAATATAATTGGACCGTTAAATTTTAATTATTAACAATTTTATTATGAAAGTTTTAGTATTAAATGCTTGAAGTTCTTCATTAAAATACCAAGTTTTAACTATGCCAGAAGGTGATGTAACTTGTGAATGATTAGTTGAAAGAGTTTGAATTGATTGAAGTATGTTTACTGTTAAAGTAAATGGGAATAAAATTAAATTAAATAAAGATGTTGCTAATCATAAAGAAGCATTAGATGTTGTTATTGAAATGTTATTAAATGGAGAAACTAAAGTTTTAAATGATATCAGTGAAATTAATGCAGTAGGTCATAGAGTTTTACATTGAGGTGAAATTTATAAAGATTCAGTAGTTATTGATGATGAAGTTATGAAAACTTTAAATGATCTAACTCCACTTGGACCATTACATATGCGACCAAATATGATGTGAATTAAAGCAATTTCTGAAATTTTACCTTGAGTTTCAAATGTAGCTGTATTTGATACTGCTTTCCATCAATCAATGAAACCAGAAAATTTTATGTATGCACTACCTTATGAATATTATGAAAAATATGGTGTAAGAAGATATGGTTTCCATGGTACAAGTCATAAATATGTTACTTCTAGAGTATGTGAAATTTTAGAAAAAGATTATAATTCAACTAGAATTATTAACTGTCATGTTGGTAATGGTGCTTCAATTTGTGCTGTTGCTGATGGTAGAGTAGTTGAAACTTCAATGTGATTTACTCCACTTGAAGGGTTAGTTATGGGAACTAGATCTGGAGATTTAGATCCAGCTATTATCAAATTTATTGCTAATACAGAAGGAAAATCTATCAATGAAATTGATGATATTTTAAATAAAAAATCAGGTATTTTAGGTGTTTCTCAAATTTCTTCAGATATGAGAGATGTTGAAGATGGTTATGCAAAAGGTGATGAAAGATGTACATTAGCTATGAATATGTATGTTAACAGAATTGTTAAATATATTGGTTCTTATGCTGCTTTAATGGGAGGAGTTGATGTTATTACTTTTACTGCTTGAGTACTTGAAAATTCATGAGTTATCAGAAAATTAATTGTTGATAAATTATCAATGTTTGGTATTAAATTAGATGAATCATTAAATGATTTTAGAGGTCAAGAAAGAGTTATTACTACTGCTGATTCTAAAGTTAAAGTTGTAGTTATTCCTACAAATGAAGAACTAGTTATTGCTAAAGATACTTATAATTTAGTAAAATAATTAAATAAAAATCCAAAATCTATATAGATTTTGGATTTTTATATTACTTGTGAATAAAAAAATATTTCTACATTTGTAGAAATATTTTTTTTATTTTGATTATTTGTTATAAGTTGTAGCATTAATATCGTTTGTATACCATTCTCATTTATATAATAATAAGTAAGTAGGACCTGGTCACCGAATAGTTATTTGTTTATCTTTATCTGAGTCAGTTAATTTTATTTTTTTATTTCAATCTTCTCAGTTTTCTATAACTGATAAATTTTTTAAAACACCTCAAATATAAATAGAATCAATAGTTGAAGAATTTGGAATTTTTGTTTTAGTGTATCAATTACTATCTACATCAGCTGATATATTGATATTATAAAAATCAATAGTTGCATTTAGTTTTTCTCAATCAACAATATATACAACATTTGATCAAGCACTAGCAAAATCAGTATTTATTTTAAGGATTCAAGTAGTTGAGTCATATAAAGTAGTGATATCTCTATCTGTAACTTCTCAATCTGTTGGACCTGTTCATTTATCAAGAATGAAAGTATAATCTCAATCTTTAGATAATCATAATTGAGTTATGTCTATATTTAAATTATTAAAAAACATTTGATTAACTGCTTTTTTTACAAAATTTGGTGATTTTTCAAAATCACTTTCACTTGTAGCATTTGCTTCAGTACTCATTGCTCATAGGATAGCAGTAATAGTAACTGCTTTTTTTCAAAAATCTTTAATATTTTCTAACAAAACAGGATTTTTAGTTTTATCTTTACTCTTAGTTGTTTGAGTATTTAAAATTTCTTCATTAGAAGTTAAAACTTTTGTATTCATATTGTAAAATTAAAATATATAAAATAAGATATACAATAATTATCTTAGACAAAAAAATAATAATGTCAAATTTTTTTTAAAAAAAAACTTGACATTATTTTTGAAAGTATTATTATTCAAAGTGTATATTTTATCTCTTATACTTATTTTATATGAAAAATGTTTTAAATAATGAAGTAGAAACTAAAGTTTCTAGTTGAAATAAAATAGTTAAAAATTTAAAAGGTTTAACTATTTGAGCTGCAATGTCTGTATTAACTGCTTGTTGAGGTGGATGATGATGAGGTCCTGCTGCTTGAGTGAATGAACCACCAGTTACAGAAGTTCCAAAAAATATTGCATGTACTATAACTCAAGATTGATTTAAAATGAAATTTGACTTTACTGATAAAACTGCAAATTATTCAGTAAAAGTTAATTGAGAAACTATTACTGTTGATAATTCTACTGATGAAGTATTAATTCCTATCTGAAAATTTGCTTCTACTTCTGAAGCTACTTTAGTTGAAGTAATTAATAGTCAAACTGTTGAAGAAAAAATAGCTGTAAATCCAAATTTTGCAAATGTTATTACTCCAAAAGCTGATATGACTTCAAATAATCAATCTTATGCATTTACTTTATTAAATACTCAAGATAAAACTAATTTAAAAGCTATATGAGGAAATGCTTATATAACTGTTGAATGATGAAATACTACAAAAATTTGATCTGCTACTCTTTGAACATTTAGTTTTCCTGAATTTGCTAATATAACTGCAAATAAAACTATTACAGTTAAAATCAAAGTTTGAAATCAAGTTCTTGATGAAGTAAATCTTACAGCTGATAAAGCAAATACACCTGAGGCAGATACTACTAGTAACTATAAAAACTTTTGGTAAAAAGTGGATATTCCACTTTTTTTTGTGTTTAAAAATTAATTATTTAATATAGGAATTGTTATCATTTACTATAAAATAGAGAAAAATTATAAAATTATTTTACTTTTTTAAAAAATAGTATAAGATATTTTGGCTTAAAAAATTTTATTTATTAATTTATTATAGATATGTATAAAATTGAAAATATTAAAGCAATCGAAGTTTTGGATTCTAGATGAAATCCTACTGTTGAAGTAGAAGTTACTTTAGAATGAGGTGTAGTTGGTAGAGCAATTGTTCCATCATGAGCATCAACTTGAATTCATGAAGCTTTAGAATTAAGAGACGGTGATAAATCAAGATATTTAGGAAAATGAGTTTTAAAAGCTGTTGAAAATGTAAATACTACAATTAAAACTGCTATCGTAGGGAAATCATTTGAATCTTTTGTAGATTTAGATAAAACTATGTTAGCTTTAGACTGAACAAAAAACAAATCAAACTTATGAGCTAATGCAATTTTATGAGTATCTATGGCATTTGTTGTAGCTGCCTCAAAAAATGAAGGTAAATGGGTTTATGAATATTTGTCATCTGGAAAAGGATATGTACTACCTTACCCAATGATGAACATCATCAACGGAGGATCTCATGCTGATAACAATGTTGATATTCAAGAATTTATGATTGTTCCAGTTGGTGCAAAAAATGTTAGAGAAGCTATCAGAATGTGAGCTGAAGTTTTCCATAACTTAAAAACTATTTTAAAAGCAAAAAACTGTTCAACTTCAGTTTGAGATGAATGAGGATATGCTCCAGATTTATCTTCTAATGAAGAAGCTTTACAAGTTATTATTCAAGCTATTGAAAAAGCTGGTTATACTACAAATCAAATTAAATTAGCTCTTGATGTTGCATCAAGTGAATTCTTCAAAGAAGGAAAATATAATTTAGCTTGAGAAGGTAAAATTTTAACATCAAATGAAATGGTTGAATTTTATGCTGATTTAGTAGCTAAATATCCAATTATTTCTATTGAAGATGGTATGGCTGAAGATGATTTTGAAGGATGGAAATTACTTGAAGCTAGACTTGGAAATGAAATTATGACTGTTTGAGATGATTTATTTGTAACTAATATTGAAAGATTACAAATGGGGATTGACGGAGATATGGCTAATTCAATTTTAATTAAATTAAATCAAATTGGTTCTGTTTCTGAAACTCTAGATGCTATTAATTTAGCTCATTCAAATGATATGAGAAGTATTTCTTCTCATAGATCAGGAGAAACTGAAGATACATTTATTGCTGACTTGGCTGTTGCAATGAATACTTGATTCATTAAAACTGGTTCTTTATCTAGAACAGATAGAATTGCTAAATATAATCAATTAATTAGAATTGAAGAACATTTAGGTTCTAAAGCTCAATACGGTAGATAATAAAAAGAAAAAATCTAGTTAGAAATAACTAGATTTTTTGTTGGGTGAAAATGGATTTAAGTGTTGAAAATATTTTTTGAAACAATGTTTTATTATTAATTTTTTCTTCACTTATTTCTGATTTTACATCTTGATTTTTAATGTTTTCTTTATCTTTATTATGCCATTCTTCAATAATTTTTGTTAAACTTACAAAAATTGGTAAAAATCTATCCCAAGTTTTTATATTTGGTTCTTTGTAAAAATTATTATGCCTAGATTCTTTTTTTCTGTTTTTTAGATAATCGTGAGCAATGTCTTCAGCAAATTGATTTTTTGAATAAATATTATTTGTAATACTTTTTGAATTGATTTTTTTTCATAATTCACAAAAAAATTGTCAGGTATCCATATTTTTATCAATTATTAATGATGTTTTTTCTCAATTTAAATATAATTTATCATTAATTTTCCGAATAGATTTTGAAAATTTTTCAAATTTTTCAAATTTATTTAATCTATAAAAATTATAAACATCTAATATTTTGTCATCATAATAAAATTCAATACAAATTCAATGTATTTTAAAAAATTTTTCATCATTTATATTATTTGGGATATGTAAAAATTGTTGGTAGTAATTATCATCAATTTTTAAATAATTGAAAGCATTTTTCTTTTCTGTTTTTAAATCTTTTACATCTCAATCAGTATCAAAAATTCATATTATTAACTTCTTTGTTTTAATTTGAGAAGAAGTTTTTGTAAATTGAGACATTTTATCTCATCATCAAATGTCTTTATTATATTTTATTAAATAATCAATAATATTTTTATTAATATTATTTTTTTCTAATTTTCATTGTTTTTCGAGTTCATACCAAGCTCTAACTAGATGTTTCCAATCAGTTTTTCATTCTGTGTAAATTTCAATATTATGTGATATAAATTCATTTAATTTTTTGTTTAGATCTTGATTTTCTTCTTTCAATATTCTAATCTTTTCAATATATTTTTTTTCATTTTCAACTTTTTCAACTTTTCATAAAAATTTATCTGAAATTTCTCATAAAATTATTTTAAATTCAATATTTTTATTAATATTTTCAGAATTTGATAATAATTCTGTGATTTTATCAATTAATTTATTATTATATACTAAATCTTTTGAAAGATTTCTTAAATAATATTTAACTGCTTGCCAAATATATTTACAATAATTTTCATATTTATCATATTCTTCAAAAGACTTTTCTATTAATTCTATAATTTTTTCTTCAATTTCTTTATTAATGTATTTATATTCTTCTAAAATTTTTATGAATACATGATTATTTATTTCATGTTCTAAATCATAAATAGTTCTTATTTCTCCATTTTCAAATTCATAGTCTGGAATTTCAATAAATCATTTTAATAATTGTTCCACTCTCCATAAAAAAGCATCTTTATCTTGATTTTTTATTAAAAATTCATTAATAATTGTATATTTTTTAAATTCATCATCTTTTTCTTCTAGTTGTAAAATATCTTTGAAATAATTTTTTGATGGTTTTGTTCACTCGAGAATTTGAAAATAACTTTTTTCAACTCATAATTCAAACAATAAATCTAAACTATTTTTTAAATAGTATTTACTAAAATTTTCATCTTTGTTTAGTTCTTCTAAAATATATATTAAATCATTTTTTAAATTATTATCTTGTTTTATTTCTTCAAAAAATTGATTAAAATTATATTTTTCATCTTTAAATAATGAGATTATATTATAACTTTGAAACCCTCTAATATCAGGGTAAAGTTTATAAATATCTATAATTATTTTTATTTCATCTATTCAAAAATATTTTTTTAAATCGGCTAAATTTTTTCAATTTCATTGAAAAGAATAATATCAAGCTAATTTTTGTTTATATTGAGAAAGATTATATCATATTTTTTGTGCTGATTGAAAAACTAATGAAAAACTTCAATCAAACAAAAATCATGGTGCATTATATCAAGTGTCAGTTTTTTCGAATTTTTTAAGAATTGTATTGTCATTTATATTTAAAACTTTCCAATTAAAGAAATATTTAATTTGAGTTTCTACTAATTTATTAAGTTTATTTTCATCTGGCTCTAACTTAATTAAATAATTATATTTATTTATAAAATCATCTAAAAATTTTGGCACAAATAATTTTTCTTTTTCATCTTTTGCTTTTTCTAAATTTTCACTTATTTCTTCAAGATTTTTTTGTTCAATTTTATTTTCATATTTTTGATTATTTTCTATAGCTATTTTATTTTCTTCTTCAAATTGAATAATTTTTTCTGGAATTGTTTCGTTAAAAATATTTAAAATATGTTCATTTTTTAACCTGTACTTTATATCAAAATATCAGTTTCTAATAATATATTCTTTTTCTTTTAATTCTTCAAGTTTCATTATGTCTTCTAAATCCTTTTTATTTTCAATAGTTAGAAATATAAAATTTTCAAATTCTCTATAATAATAATATCAAGGTTCTCAGTATTTTATATCAACAAAAAATTGTTGATAGTTTAGAACTGATTTATTTTTTAAATTATTAAATGAATTTATATTTCTATTAAAAAAAGCATTTTTAGAAAAATATTCATTTGAATTTCAAGCAAATTTAATTTGTGAAATTAAAAACTCATATAATTTATTTTCTAAATTATATTTAATAGCTTTATTTTCTAAATTATATTTAATAGCTTTATCTTCTAATTTTTTGCAAAAAATATTTTCATCATCTTCATGTAATTCATGAAGTAAATTTCATATATTTTCTTTTTTATTTAATTCATCAAAAAATAATTCTAAACTTTCTTTTGAAAAATTTAATATTTTATTTTGAGATTTATATATTATTCAAGATTTATATTCAAAAAAATGTAAACGAAACCATCATTCTTTGTTATATAAAAAAGATTTAATAAAATATAATTCTTCTCAATCTTTATCTAGGAAAAATTCAGTAAAATCTTCAATAGTTGAAACATTTATATAATTTTTTGTAATATACTCATCATAAAGTTTTTTTACATTTTCAGTATTTTGGGTAAGTTTTAAATAGAGTTTTATAAAAATATCTCTATTTAATGAACTTAAAGTTTCAATATTTTCTAATTTTTCTTCTAAAAACATACAAAAATTATCTTCATCACTAAAATTTTTATTTTCTATTAATTTTTCAATTATTTTAAATATATTTCTTGTGTAATATTGATTAATATTATAATTATTTTGAAATTCACTAATTAAAAAATCATAATCTGAACTTTGATTATAATCTTGTATTAAATCTAAAATTTCTTTATCCTCAATACGTTTAATTTCATACTCTTTTGTTTTAGCTTGAAAGTTTGCCATAATTTTGTTATTATTGTGTATTTGTAGTATTTTAATTTTTTCTTTAAATAAATCAAATTCTAAAATAAAATTATTATTCTAGTTATATATTTTATTAAAATGAAATATTTGCAAAAAAATATTTTCTAGATATCATACCTGCCGTTTTAAAAATTAATTAAATCATTATGTGGCTTATTTTACAATTAATCTCTTCAGTATTGCTTTGAATTTCAATCAAATCAGCTTTAAATACTTGAATGGATAGTGTTAGTTTTTCTGTTATAGTATTCATAATTTGAAGTATAATTATTTGACTTTATGGACTTTTAACTAAAAGTTTTAAATTTAAAAATATTTCAAAATCAGATATCTGGAAAATACTTTTAGTGTGATTTATTATTGGTTGAGTATGGAATGTTATTACTTTTATAGCTTATGATTACACGACTTTGACAAATATGACTTTTTTAACTCAATCAAATGTTATATTTTCAGTAATTATTTGAATGTTTTTATTTAAAGAAAAAAGATATTTTAAAGAATGGCTGATTATTTGAGTATTATTTTTATGACTTTATTTATTTGCAACTTCAGGATCAAGTTTAAAACTAGGTTTTTGAGATACTCTTGTGATTATTGCTGCAATTTTGAGTTCATTTTTTGTTGCTTGATCTCAAATTATAGTGAAAAATGTTGAAACAATTACATATTCATTTATTAGAAGTGTGTTAGTTGCAGTTTTTATTATAATTTATGCATTTTTGACAAATAAATTAACTATAAATTTAGATTATTCTTGGGTGGTTTTATGTTGAGTGTTGCTTGCTTTTGCTGTAATTAGTCTAAATAAAGCACTAACAACAACTTCAGCTAGTCAAATGTCTATTGTAAATTTATTAATCCCAATAATTACTTGAATAAGTTCATATTTCTTATTTTGAGATAAATTAACATTTATTCAAATAATTTGAGCTTGAATGATTGTTTTTAGTGTTTTTGGATTACAAATGTTTAGAGTAAAACATGCTTTGAAAGAAATAGTTGAAGAAACTGTATAAGACAATTTTTAAAATTGTCTTTTTTTGCATTTAAACTTAAAATATGATAAGATAGACAAAATAATTAATAAAATAGTTTTATGATTTGGATAATTACACAATTAATTCTTTGAATTTTGGACTGATTTTACATAAAAACAGCTCTAAACACATGAATTGAACCATTAAATTTTTCAGCACAAGTATTTTTCTTTACTTGTTTATTTGTGTGAATTTATTGATTAATTACCAAACAAATTAATTTTAAGTCAGTTGAGAAAAAAGATTATTTTACATTATTTATGGTATGATTTTTGATTTGATGATTTTTAAATATTGCTTGATTTTTAGCTTTAAAACATGCAAATCTGACAAATGTAACATTTCTATGACAAGCTTGAGTAATATTTTCTGTAATTATTTGAATGTTATTTTTAAAAGAAAAAAGAGTTTTTAGAGAATATTTATTTTTAGGAATTTTATTTATATGACTATTTTTATTTGCCACAACAGGGAAGCTTGTAAAACTTTCATATTGAGATACATTAATACTGATTTCTGCTTTACTTGGAGCAGTTTCTTGAGCAATGTCTCAATTGTTAGTTAAAAAATTAAATCCAATAACTTTTTCATTTATCAGAAGTGGGCTTATTTGAGTATTTTTACTTATTTTTACTGCTTGTATTTGAAAACTAGATTTCTCTATAAATTATTTGTGGGTTTCAGGTTGTTCTTTAATAGTTGCATTTTTGATTATTTCTACAAATAAAGCACTTGTTTATATAAGATCAAGTCAAATGTCTATTTTAAATCTACTTGTGCCTATAATTACAGCTTTTTTATCATTTTTCATATTTGGAGACATATTAAAACCTATTCAAATATTTTGAGCAATTTTAATTATTTTATGAGTGTATTTTCTAGAACTTTATAAATTTAAATTTGCTTTATCAAAGCTAAAAAACTTGATAATTAATTCAATAAATTCTATTTTAAAAATAAAAGACTAAAATATATAATTATTTGTTTGACAAAATTATAAAATTAATTATTATTCTTGCATAATAAAAAAGGAGGTTTTGTAAATGAAAAAAGAAGTTAAGAATTTGATTAATAAAAATTGTGGAGTTCTTATAAGAAGAGCTCATCATGGAGATTTTTATGATTTTCCAGTTTCTATTAATGGAAAAACAATAATAATCCGGGAATTAATTTCTCACACTCCAAGTAAATTAAATTGGGTATATGATTTTGAAAAAAACTTGCTCAAAAAAGCAAAGCAACGGCTAACATTTTAATGTTAGCTTTTTTCTTTAAATATTTTTTTGCAAATAATTAAATTATGAATAAAATACTCTATAAACTTGAAAAAGTTTATTCCAAAATTTAGTTTTTAAATAGATAAATATGAAAAAAACATTACTTGTAATACTAGACTGAGTTTGAATTAACAATGATACAAAGCATGAAAATCCGTTTCACCTTGAAAGATTTCCTACATTTCACTGACTTTTAGATGAATTACAAACTACACTTGATGCTTCAGGTAGAGCTGTTTGAATACCAGACTGACAAATTTGAAACTCAGAAGTAGGGCATATGACAATTGGTTGTTGAAGAGTAATTCCTCAAAGTATCGTAAAAATTGATGATTTACTTGATGAAAATAAATTCCAAAATTTACCAGCTTTTGTGGCTTGAATTAATCATGTTGTAAAAAATAATTCTACTCTGCATTTATTTACTTTATTTGGTCCAGGATGAGTGCATTCTAGTGATACACATTTAGAAAAAATACTTAAAATTATTCCTGAAAATATTAAAGTTTCTCTTCATTTATTTGGTGATGGTAGAGATATTGAACCAAAAAGTATGTTAGAACTTTATAAGACTTTTGAAAAAAATATAATGTCTCAATATAAAAATGTTAGAGTTTCATCTATTTCTTGAAGATATTTCTGAATGGATAGAGATAATAATTGGGAAAGAGTTAAATTATCTTATGATCAAATTGTTTCTAAAACAAATATTTCAAACTTAAGTGTTGATAAATATATTGAAAATGAATATGCTTCTTGAAAAACTGATGAATTTATAACTCCTGCATTTTTTGAAAATGGTTTAAATGTTGAAAATAATGACTGAGTATTTTTCTTAAATTTCAGATCAGATAGAGCAAAACAACTTACAAAAGTATTTGTAGATCTTGATTTTGACTGATTTGAAAGAAAAAACTTTGAAAATCTGTATTTTGCTACAATGACAAAATATTATAAAGAATATGAAAGAGTGTATTTTGTAGAAGATGAAAAAATTACAAATGTTTTATGAGAAGTTTTAGAAAATGCTTGAGTAAAACAATTACATATTGCAGAAACTGAAAAATTTGCTCATGTTACAAAATTTTTCAATGGTTGATTAAATAATCCATTTTCAAATGAAACAGATATTTTAATTCCTTCTCATAAAGTTGCTACTTATGATCTAGATCCAGAAATGAGTGCAGGTGAAATTTATGATGAATTAGTGAAAAATATAAATAATTTTGATTTTACAGTTGTAAATTTTGCAAACTGAGATATGGTAGGGCACACTTGAAATATGGAAGCTGTAAAAACTACTTTAAAAAAATTAGATGCAATAGTTTCAGATTTAATAAAATTTGCATCAGAAAATGATATTGAATTACTTATTACAGCTGATCATGGAAATTGTGAAGAAATGTGAACACAAGATGCTCCAAAAACAGCTCATTCAACAAATTTTGTACCATTTTGGTATATTTCAAATGGAAAAATAATGCCAACACTAAAAACTTGAGGTTTAGCAAATATAGCTCCAACAGTTTTAAAAATTATGTGAATTGAAATTCCTTCTGAAATGATAAATCCATTAATATAAAAGTAAAATCCCCTTGAAAAAGGGGATTTTTAATATGTTAACACTGACAAATCTTTTTAGATATCAGTGTTGTTGTTTAGGAGCCCTCTACATCCGAATGATCCTGAGGGGAGAGATAGATTTTTCTCTCAAAAAGCTTTTGAAAAAAGCTTTCGAATTATAGTAATAAAGCTTGATAAGTCAATAAAAAATAAAAACCCTTATCCGGTGGAAGGGATAAGGGTAAAAGGAGAATGTCTCAAAAATGAGAATCTCATAAAATTTTAAGATATTATGTCGTTAGCACATAATACATAAAATTTAATTTTTTTCTAAAAGTACGATACCGATACCATGTTACCATATTACTTGGTACATACTTTTTTTTGAAGGAGGAGCTCTGCTCCTCCCTATACAAGGTTAGAAGTACACATACTGTGGCATAAAATTCAAGTATTTACCACAGTAGAAGGTAAAATTTATATAAATTTTAATTACTTCCTTGGTCGGCATCTCACAACCCTAGTGTAAGCATAGCTTATCTATGAATGTTGTAAAAACACCGATACGTATTAGACTTCTTTAGTCTAATTTTTTATTTTTATTGAAGTGGAGAGAGTAATACTCTCTCAATTTGTGATGATGTTTCACAAATCATTGAGTTAAAGATTAACAAAACACTTTTATAAAGTAATCTTGATTATAAATGGCATGGTGACCAAATATATCTTTAACTTAAACACTTATTAAATGTACTATAAAGATTTGTTATTAAAAGTCAAATTTAATTTTGACAAAAAGTAAAAAAATAGTAAATTAAGTAAAATTTTAGTTTATAATTTTTGTAATATGTGTGAAATTAATTCTTGAGTTGATAAAAAGGACTTACAATTAAATACTCTAAATTTTAAATTATGAGTAAATAAAGATGTTGAAAATTTATTACTAAATTATAATTTTTCAAATTATACAGAAAATGATAAATTAATTTTAGATAAATTGCTTAAAACTTTTAATTTATCTCATGCAATAGCTATTATTGAACCATTATTAACTTTAAAAGAAGATAAAAAAATAAAATTAATTAAAAACATGCAAAAAGTTTGATTTTCAAAAGCTTATGAAATGTTAAACAACTAAAAAAGTGCCATTTGGCACTTTTTGTTTTATATAATTTCTTGTTTAATTTTTCTTAAAGCATAATCATTTCATTTTATATTTAATCAACTTTTTCTTAGAGTTATATATTTTGATATAGTTCTAAATATTGATAAATTTAATTGATTATTTTCATCTAACACTTCACTTTGAAAATTCTCCTTAAAATACTGCGCATTATGAAATTGATGATTTTGAGCAGAAGTTGAAAGAGGAATAATTATTGAGTGTACTCCAAAATAATATAATTCCCATAATGATGTAGCTCAAGCTCTAGTTATTGCAATATCAGTATTTTTATAAATATTTTTTAATTCATTTTGTGTTACAAAATCATAAGTTTTAACATTATTAAATTTTGAAAATTTTTCTTTATATCATAGATTTTTTTCTCATAAAATAACTGTAAAATCAACATCTATTAAATTATTTATAACAGAAATTAAGTTTTCAAAAATAATTGTTGAACCTTGAGAACCTGCAATTACTAAAACTTCAAGTTTTTCATTTTCTTTGTAGACCTCTTCTCAATTTTCATCATATTCAACAAAATCATCAACAACTCCTTGAAATAATTCAGGATTTAAAATTTGTCCTGTTAAAATATGTTTTACTCAGTCAATTTTTTCATTTGGAAAAGTATAAAATATTTTACTAGCTAATTTTCAAATAATATTGTTTGCAAGTCCTCAAACAGAATCAGACTCGTGAATATATATTTTTTTTCTTAAAATATATCCAGCTAAACAAACAGGAACACTGACATATCATCATTTTGAAAAAATTATATCAATTTTATTTGAAAATAAATAATATAAAGCAAAGAAAAATCATGAAATATTTTTTAATGGTTCAAAGAAATTTCTAATATCAAAATATCTTCTTAGTTTTCCTGATGGAATATAGACAAAAGGAATATTATTATTTCAAGCTATTTCAGCTTCAAGACCATTTTCATCTCAAAACCATATAAAGTTTGTATCAGGAGTATTTTTAAAGTAGTTGTATATTGATAATAAAGGGAAAATATGACCTCAAGTTCATCATCAAGTTAATGCTATATTTTTCATAAAAGTATTTATTATAATTTAATAAATGATGCAATTTTTAAAAATAAATTGTTTATTTTAGTAAATATATTCAAATTTTTTGATTTGTAAATGATAATTGCACAAATTACTCAAATAAAAGTTCAAACAAGAATATCAAACGGCCAATGAAGCATTAAAATAATTCTTGATAAGTTCATTAAAATAAAAAATGGTAATAATGTCCAAAATGTTTTTCTATATCAAAATAAATACAAAGCTATTAAAAATCAAACAGAAATTCAAGCATGGTCTGAAGGAAAAGATGATTCAGGAATTTTCCCTAAAACTAAATGTTTTGTAGCTTCAGGAATATTATAATAAAACATTGGTCTTTGTACATGATGAAGTCATTTTATTATGTAATTTACACAAATTACAAGTACTGAAGTGTAGAAAATACTTAGTAATTCAATTTTTTTAGAAATATTTCATTTTTTTGTATAATATATCCAAAATCAAAGTAAAAATACTGGAATATAAAAAATAGCTCCATCAGCAACTATACTAAAAAACAAATGAGTAAAACTATTAATATCAAGTTTTGCAAGAGTTTTTAGAATTGTTTCATTAATATAATCGTACATAAAAAATTATTATAAAATAAAAATAATTAACCCATCCGGTCTTCGACCACCTTCCCTTAAGTCTAAGGGAAGGAAAAATTTAATATACAATTATCTTTTTATTATTTATAGGAAAACTTTTATATAAGATAATAATTTTTAACAAAATATCAAAATAAAAGTTGAAAAAATCAAAAAAATCAATATCATATCTAGTAGACACTCTTTGGATGAAAAAAGAGTGATTTTATTTTTTAAACCATAACTGCAGATGGAAATACCAAAAAAAGTAAGAGGAATGCAAGATATTTTGCCAGATGTTCAAGTTTACAATACTTTTTTAAAAAAAGTATTTAGACATGAGTTTCGTAAAAATGGTTTTAAAAGAATATCTACACCTGTTTTAGAGGCAAAAACATTATTTACAAGTGCTATTTGAGCTTGAACAGATGTTATAGATAAAGAAATGTATAATTTAATCGATAAAAAAGGGAGGGAATTAGTATTAAAACCTGAATCAACTGCTCCAATTATGAGAGCTTATATTGAAAATGATATGCAATCAGAATCTCAACCAGTATCTCTATATTATATTGAACCACATTTTAGATATGATAGACCTCAAAAATGAAGATATAGACAATTTCATCAAATTTGAGCTGAAGTTATTTGAGAAATTGACCCAATTATTGATGCTCAAATGATTTATATTGGTTATACTACTTTAAATAAAATAGGTTTAGCTTGAGATTTTAAAGTTAAAATTAATTCTATTTGAACAATAAAAGATAGACAAAAATATATTGAAGAACTAGTTTCATTTTATTCTAATAAAAAACATTTATTATCAGAAGATGCTATAGCAAAAATTGAAACTAATCCACTAAGACTTTTAGATACAAAATTAGAAGATGAAATAATTTTAGCTTCACAAGCTCCAAAAATTACTCAATTTTTCAAAAAAGATTCTAAAGAACATTATGCAAAAGTAAAAGAATATCTTGATTTATTTGGTGTTCCATACGAAGAAGACCATTGTTTAGTAAGATGATTAGATTATTATTGTCATACTGTTTGGGAATTTGTTGATAATTCAGGTAGAAGTCAAGATGCTTTTGGTTGAGGTTGAAGATATGATGCTTTAAGTACAAAAATTTGAGCTCCTAAAGAAATTCCGGCTGTATGATTTGCTGTTTGAATGGAAAGACTTGTTCAAGCTATTATGGATAAATGAGTTAAAATCAAAAATAAAGATAAAATTGATTTATATTTTATCCAACTTTGAGATGATGCTAAAAAATCAGTTTTACCTCTTACTATCCAAGCAAGAGAAGCTTGAATTAATACTTTAGCTTCACTTTGAACTCCTTCACTTAAAGTTCAAATGAAAAAAGCTAACAAACTTGAATCAAGATATGTAGTTATTGTTTGAGTTATGGAGGCTAATTCATGAGTATTTCAAGTAAGAGATATGGAAGCTTGAACTCAAGAGGAAGTTAAAAAAGATAAATTAATTGAATATATGGTGAATAAAATAGGTCAAGATAAACTTGATTTCTATTGTCCAGCAAAAGATTTAATCATAGAATAATAAAAAAGCTCTAATGAAAATTAGAATTTTTTGTTTGACTTTGCAGGTGAAATGTGATATTATCACATAAGTAAGTCAAAATAACTTACCTCAAGGTAAAATAGCTTGAGAAAAAATGTTTAAAAAGGAGAAAAATTATGGATACAGGACTTAAAAAATGTATATTTATAGGAGTTTTTTTTATTTTAATGTTGTTTTCAGATCTAGATGGAAACAACAAAAGTAAAAAATTTTATATCACTCAGGTGATATTATTCAGCATTGCAATATATTTTCCAAATGTTTTTTGGTCAAATATATTGTTTGTAACACTATGCATTGTGTACATTTTATTTAATGTATTAGAAGACATAATAAAAAGTTGTGTCTTTGTTACAAGAAATTAAACTCTAATTAAAAATTAGAGTTTTTTGTTTGACTATTTTTGAAAATTAAGTATTTTATATTTTGAAAATCAAAACAAAATAAAAAGGGGGATATTAAGATGGAAAATTTAGCATTTATAACAATTTTTTGTGTTTGGATGATTCTTGTTTATATATCAGAAAATAAAGAGTATACAAAAAAATACTGTTCTTTTCTTTTATTTACTTTAGTTTTAAGTTTATTATATGGTAAATATCCTATTTTAATAGGTTTATTTGTACATATTGTTAAACTTTTTATTAATGATTTAAAAAAATATTTAATAAATAGAAAAATAAAGGAGGAAAATAAATGAACTATGAAAGAATTAATCAAGTAGGTTTTGTTTTAATAGGAGGTATAATTTTAACTATATGTATTTTTTATATATTTTTATATTTTTTAGAAAATAAATATAAAAATAATCCTGATAAAAATCTTATAATATCAGATATTTTAAAAGATTTTTATCAAAAATATCTAAAATTGCATTTCTTTTTTGCAATAGCTATTATGGCAATATTTATTCCTATTTTAGAATATTTTAAAATAGATGCTTTTGGAGTATTTTTATTGCATACATGTTTAATTTCAATTGTGCCTGTTTATTTATTTGTACTCATTTATGGTTTAAAATATTTAGAGAAGCATTTAAAAATAATAGAAAAATTAAAGGAGGAAAATAAATGATTGTTTATTTTCTAGTATTAATTATTTGGATAATTCTATTATCTACTATTACTTATATATTTTACTTAAAAACAAAAATTAATCTATTAAAATTAGGTCTTTATCTAAATAATGAAGTTCTAAAAGCAAAAGATTTTTGTATTGAGCAATTAGAGTTTAATAACAAAAGTCTTATAAAAATTCTAAAAGCTGAAAATTAATTTTCAGCTTTTTATTTTAACTTTAATTTTTTTCTACAAAAAAATAAGATATGAAATCATATCTTATTTTTAATTTTTAAATGGTGCCGAGAACGAGACTTGAACTTGTGACACACGGATTTTCAATCCGTTGCTCTACCAACTGAGCTATCCCGGCATGTACACTCTTGCTGAATGCTTTGTTATTATATAGATATTTTTTATTTTGCAAATTTTTTTTTGTTTTTTTTTATTTTTTTATATAATGAGGTTAAATATTACTTATTAATTAAACAAAAACTATGAAAATACAAGTATGTAATTGAAAGTCTTGTAAGTCACATTTTAGTGAATACATTACAAAAAGGCTTAACGGAGATATTCAAAAGTTTGATATTCAAAATGTAATAGTTGAAAATTGTGCTTGTACTGGTGAATGTAGAAAATGACCAAATATTTTAGTTGATTGAAAAATTGAAAATTATTCTGACCCAATTAAAGCATCTAAAATTATTTGTGAAAGAGTGAAATGTAAACCAAGAATAAGTGTTCCTAAAAAATAATCCCCCATCCCTAATCCTTCCCCCCGAGGGAGAAGGGAATAAAAAAATATTTATTAATCATAAAAATTATGCAATTATATAATACAAAATGAAGACAAGTAGAAAGATTTAAACCTTTAAAACAAGAAAAAGTAAAAGTATATTCTTGTTGACCAACAGTTTATAATTTTGCTCATATTGGAAATTTAAGAACTTATGTGTTTGAAGATTATATTATAAAAACTCTAAAATTTCTTTGATATAAATTAGAAACTGTGATGAATATTACTGATATTGATGACAAAACTATTAGAGATAGTATGGCTTCATGAGAAAAATTACTTGATTTTACTCAAAAATATACTGAATTTTTCCTTGAGGATATTCAAAAATTAAATATCCAAAAAGCTGACCACATTGTACCAATTTCAACATTAATACCTGAAATGGTTGAAATGATTAATGGATTATTAAAATATGGATATGCTTATTTAGCTGAAGATTGAAGTATTTATTTTAGTGTAAAAACATATAAAAATTATTGAAAATTTGCAAATCTTGATATGTCTTGAATGCAAACTTCAGTAAGAATTGATAATGATGAATACGATAAAGAACAAGCTTCTGATTTTGTTTTATGGAAATCTTGGAAAGAAACTGACGGAGATAATTTTTGGGAAGAAGAATTTGAAATTATAGATTCTGAAAATGCTACTTTAGAATGAAAAAATAAAAATACTAAAAAAGTTACTTTAAAATGAAGACCAGGTTGGCATATTGAATGTTCAGCTTGTAATATGAAATATTTTTGACCACAAATAGATATTCATATGGGTTGAGTTGATAATATTTTTCCTCATCATCAAAATGAAATTGCTCAAACTGAAAGCTACACTAGAAAAGAATTTTCTAAATATTGGTTACATGCAGGACATCTTATGGTGAATGGTAAAAAAATGTCTAAATCTGCAAATAATTTCTATACTTTAAGAGATATTGAAAAACATTTTGATAAAATTGATAAATCAGTTTTATATAGAGCTATTAGATTTAGTTTTATGAATGGAAAATACAAAGATTCTATGGAATTTTCTCTTGAAAAATTAGAACAATGTATAAATACAATTTCAAGAGTTGACCAAACTATTAAATCATTAACTAGATTTATAGAGGAAAACTCAGGGGATTTAAGAAAATCAAGAAAAGAATTTAGTTTTGAATTACAATGATTTATTCAAGATTTTGTTGTAAATTTAGAAGATGATTTCAATATGGTTGAGGCTTTTGCATTATTTTTTGAATATATTACTTTTGTAAATACTTCAATAAAAGACACTGAATTCTGCAGAGCTGAAGCTGTTGCAAGTTTAAGATTATTTGAAACATTTAATGAAGTTTTTTCTATTATGAATTTTGAATTTGAAAATGTAGAAATTCCTGAAAATATTCTAGATTTATTAACTCAAAGAAATGAAGCTAAAGCATGAAAAGATTTTGCTAAAGCAGATAGTATTAGATCTGAAATGCTTGAAATGTGATATAAAATAATTGATGATAGAAGTTGAACTAGAGTTGAAAAAATATAATTTTATAACTTAAATAATAAATATGTTTAAATCATTAAAAAAATTAATGCCACTTGATTCAAAATTTAGAACTACTTATCATCATTTTAGATGAGTTATGGCAAATATAGTAAATTGACATCCATCAAAAAATATGACAATTATATGAATTACTTGAACAAATTGAAAAACTACAACTACAAATATTGTGGCTAGAGCTTTAAAAGAATCATGAAAAAAAGTATTTATGTTTTCAACTGTAAATTATTTTATATGAGATAAAGAATACAGAAATGATACAAAAATGACTTCACCAGACCCATTTTTACTTCAAAGATTATTAAAACAAGCTCGTGAGGAGTGATGTGAAATTGCAGTAATTGAAACTTCAAGTCATGCATTATTTTTCTCAAGAGTTTTGTGAATCCAATACGATATTGCAGTACTTACAAATATTACTCAAGACCATTTAGACCTTCATAGAACTATGGATAATTATGTTAAAACTAAATTAAGACTTTTTAAAGGATTAATAAGAAGTCAAAGAAAACCTTGAGTGAAAAAAACTGCAATTATCAATATGGATAGTAATTATAAAGAATTATTTTTAGCTGAAACTTATGATGTTTTGACAACTTATTGATTTGATGGAGATTCTACTTTAAAACCTTTAAATATTACAACTGATATTGATTGAACTAAATTTGATGTAAAATTCCCAGGTTGAGTTTTAAATATAAAAACAAGACTTAGATGAAAACACAATATTTATAATATTATGTCAGCTGTTTGAGTATTTTTAAGTTTAGGACTTAAAACTGAAGATGTTGAAAAATCTATTGCAAATATCTCTTGAGTTCCTGGAAGACTTGAAGAAATTCCAAATATTGAATGATTTAAAATATTTGTTGATTATGCACATACTCCTGATGCTATTGAAAACACACTAAAAACTCTGCAAGAAATTCCTTGAATTAATAGAATTATTACAGTATTTTGAGCTACTTGAGATAGAGATAAAACAAAAAGACCAATTATGTGAAGTATTGTTTCAAAAATGTCTGATTTAGTTTATTTAACTACAGATGATGATTATACGGAGAATATTCACAATATTCTAAAAGATATTTGACCTGGAATTGATAGAGTAGAGTGAGATAGATTTTGGACTATTATTGATAGGGAAGATGCTATTAGAAGTGCTTTACTTGAAGCTGAAAAAAATGATGTTGTTGTAATTTTGTGAAAATGAGATGAGCATATTATGATGACAAACACTTGAGCTATTGCTTATAATGATAAAGAAGTAGTTTTAAAACATTTAAAAGAAATGGATGATAATAAAATTATTGAATAAACAAAAAAACTAAGATTAAATTCTTAGTTTTTTTGATTGTGAAAAATATTTTTAATTTGAAAAAAGTATAAATTCTTTTATTATCATATAAATATAAAAATAATATATATTAATATGGAAAAAAATAAGATAAGTTTAATGAAAGAAATTTCTAAATATTGAAAAATACTAAAAAATTCATTTTTTGATAATATAAAAATTTTTATTACATTTTTAATTATTTATTGAATAGTAAAAATATTTTTACTAAATTATATAGTTATATTTTTTGCTATTTTTGATGAAGAATTAATTATAATTTTATTTTTATTATTGATTTCTTTTTTGCTATTTTTTTGAAAAAAAGTTTATTGATATTTTAAATCATTAATTATATCAAAAAGAATTGATATTTTTATGACATATATTTTTATTTTTCGTATAATTTTTGACTCTTTTAATTTAGAAATAATTTTATTTATTATTTATTTAATTTTATTTTTTGTTGTTAATTTTTTTAGATTAGTTTTTGAGCAAAATACTAATAAAAATATATTAATTTCAGATAAATCAATTGATTGAATAGAATTAAAAGATGAATTATGATTTCAAGATAATGCTGATAATTTTGCAAAAATAGTTTACAATAATTGAAATTCTGATAATCAAATATTTTGACTTGTAGCTGAACGGTGAGCTTGAAAAACATCTTTTTTGAATTTATTTAAAAATAATCCGACAATTTTAAAAGATAGTATTTATATTGAATTTAATCCTTGGTATTATGAAACTGAAAAAGATTTACTAGAAAAGTTTTTAGAAAATATTATTTCAAATCTTAAATCAAGAAATTATTATTTACCAAAATTAGATAAAAACTTTAAGACTTTTTTAAAAGTTTTAGATGATAATTCTGAAAAACTATTTTGATTAAAATTATGATTTTCAAATACTAAAACTTTAATAGATATTAAAAATGATATAAATGAGTCATTAAAATCAGTAAATAAAAAAATAATCATTGTAATAGATGATTTAGATAGGATTCCATCAAATAAATTAAAAGAAATATTTAGAATAGTTGATTTGTGTAAAGATTTTTATAATACAAGTTATATTTTATGTTATGACCCATTAAATTTTAATTCAATTGATGATAATTTAGTTCAAACTTTAAATCAAAAATGAAATGAAATTAATTTTATAGAAAGTCAAAAAGTTGATAATTCAGAATTAGTTAGATATATGTCAAAAATAATTAATGTTTATTATCCATTAATTATTGATAAAGAAAAACTCAAAGAATATTTTTTGAAAATTTTTACTAAAGAGAATTTAAAAATAGACGAAGATTCAAAAAATAATATTAAGGAGTCAATAGAACAATTGTTTTTATATGACAATTTTAATCTATGGTGAAAATATTATTCAAATATTAGACTTATAAAAAGAATTTATAATTTATTTCTTATTTTTAATAATGAATATTGAGAAATAAATTATTTTAATACTGAAAAATGAATTAATTTTGCAAATTTTTTTAAATTGTCTATTTTAATGTTAAATTTTAATGATATATTTATTGATATTAATAATGAAGTAGAATTAATCTATATTGATAAAAATTGATTAAATGAATGAGATTATACTTTTATTTTATGATTTGGTTGAATTAGTATTTGATGAGAAAATCAAGAAATAAATTATAAAAAATATTTAGAGAATTTAACAACTGAAAAAAGAGAATTATTAATAGATTTATTTCCAATAAATTTAAAAGATAAAAATATAAAAGAAAATTACTCATTAAGAGATTTAAATGTATTAAATAATTATTTATCAATATTAAAAACTTATTGAAATAATTCTAAGGAAAATTTTAATAAATTATTAAATGATTTTAAAAATTACAAAATAGATTTTGAAAATTACTTTATTAATAATAATTCCTTTTTATTATTTTACTTAGAGGGAACTGATGTTAAAAATAATTCTAAATTTAATGATTTTATTGTAGATAAGTTATATTATTATAGTGAAAATGATAAAATAGAACATTCTACAAAATATTTTAATTTTATACTAAATTATAATGACTTTTATAGTTATACTCCTGATTTTCAATTTGAGTTTAGTTCAGATATTGTAAAAGTATTATCTAGTTCTTTTAGAAGTTGAAACGATTTTAAAATAAAAGTTAGAAATTATATTTATTGAATAAATAATGAAAAATCATTTATTGATACTATTATAGATTTTACAAAAGATACTTTAAAAATAGAGTGATTATTACAAATATTAATGTTTATTAGAGTTTTTCATAAAGATAACTGAGGTTATTATAATCAATTTATGGAATTATTAAAAACTGAAGATTTAAAAACTGTTGAAGATTTAAGATGAGAATATTGTAATTTTATATTTGAAAAATTAGAAAAAAATAATTATTTTGATGATGTAAATATTTTTAATGAAATGCTTAATTTTGAAATAAAAAATAATACAAATCAATTAACTTATTGACTACAAAATCTAGTTTGAAGTTTAGGTGAAAATAATAAACAAAAGTTTATTTGATATTTAAAACAAGGTTTTGAAAAAAATATAAATTTCTTTTTAAATTATTTTTTAAGATATTTATCATCAAATTTTAGTAGAAATTTTACAGATTTAAAATTTGATGCAGATAAAATTAAATTTGATGATTTTTATAATGTTTTTGGTAAAGATTATTTAAAAACATTATTAAATAAAAAAGATGAAGTTAATAATAATTTGAAAATTGATTTAAATAATAATTTTGGTGAAAAATTATTATATCCATCTAATAATTGAGAATTATTTGAACTTTTTGAAAAATCTATTCAAAATTAATTTAACAAAAAACTCAAATTAACTTTTGAGTTTTTTTTATTTTTTTGTATTATATAAAAAAAATATTTTCCCTTTTTCCCATCTCCTCCAAAGGAGAGGGGCTAGGGGTGAGGTAAAAACTTTTAAACTTTTACTCTTTTAATCTTCACTTATGACTCTTTACTTAAAATACAGACCCAAAGATTTTGATAGCCTAGTATGACAAACATTTATAAAAACTACACTAAAACAAGCTGTAATTGATGACAAACTAGTTTGATCATATTTATTTTGCTGACCAAGATGAACTTGAAAAACATCAACAGCTAGAATATTTGCAAAAACTATAAATTGTCAAAATTTACAAAACTGAAATCCATGCTCAAAATGTAGTGTTTGTGTTTGATTTCAAAATAATTCTTTGTCAGATATTATTGAAATAGATGCAGCTTCAAATACTTGAGTAGACAATGTTAGAGAAATCATTGAAAGAGCTTCATTTATGCCAAATATTTGTAGATTTAAGGTTTATATCATCGATGAAGTACATATGCTTTCAAAATGAGCATTTAATGCACTTTTAAAGATTTTGGAAGAACCACCAGCTCATCTGAAATTTATTCTAGCAACTACAGAAATTCATAAAATCCCTGAAACAATACTTTCTCGTTGCCAAAGATATGATTTTAAATCAATTACTGATATTGATGTAAAAAATAGACTTAATTTTATTGCTTGAGAAGAAAATGTTTCTATTGATGAAAAAAGTCTTGATTTTATTATAAAACAAGCAAATTGATGACTAAGAAATGCAATTTCTTTATTTGAACAATTAATAGTTTGAAATGAAATAAAATACGAATTAGTTTTAGAAAATTATTGAATTCCAGCAAGTGATAAAATATCTAATTTTTTGACTAAAATAATAAATAAAGACCAAAATATTATCCAAGAATTTGAAACTATTTCTCGTGATTATAATGTAGTTTTATTTTATAAAGAATTATTATTTTTTATAAAAGATGAAATTCTTAAAAATCTTGAAAATAAAGATAAATTAAATACTTTAATAAAAATATTTTCTACTTTAGAAGAATCATTTTTAAAATCAAAAACTTCTTTTGATATAAATACAACTCTGCTTTTATGAATTGTTAAAGCTATTTCTTGATATGAAAAAGAAGTTGTAAATACTCAAATAAATACTCAAAAATCTACTCCAACTCAAAGTGTTTCAACTCCAAAAGTGCAAACAAATATTGCACCAAAAATTGAAGTTCCAGATGTTTCATTTGATGATATTAATGATATCTTTGGTTGAGAAGATGATTTAAATTCAGTATTTCCTATGGATGACTGTGTTGTACCTCAAACTACTGTCAAACCAGTTTCTGAAGCTCCAAAACCACAAGTAACACATAATACTAATTCTTGAAATTTCAATAAAGATAACTTTATAAATACACTAAAAAATAATAAAGCTCCGTGAGCTCTAACTATGTCTTTAAGATGAAGTGATTTTTCTTTTGAAGGTACTAGTTTAACCGTATTTACTAAAACAAAAATTTCTCTAAAAACTATTTCAAGTACAGATAATATAGCTTTAATGTCTCAAGCTTTTGAAAATATGTGATTTTGAGAAATTCAAATAATTTTAAAATAAAAAAAAAACTGCAAAAAAATATTTTTTGCAGTTTTTTTTATGGTTTTTCCATAGCATTGATTATCTTATAAACTACTTGATTTATAGGAGATAAAGCTTTATATAAAGCTGTTTTGTAAACATTGAATGCTACAATTAATAATTCGTTATATTTATGAATTTTATAATTATTTTCATATTCACTATAAGCTGTAAAAACTATTGGATATACTTCATAAGCTTTATCAATTTGAGTATTTATAGTATCTCTTAATCAAGAAACTAATGCTAGTAACTCTGTTTGAGTAGATGGTGTAGAAATAGTGTTTTTAACATATTTTGAATTTGTTGCCCAAAATCTTTTAGCAGAATCTTCAATTGTATTTTCAGTTTCATTATAATATTTTTTTAAATATTCCATATAAATATTATATTTACAAGTTTCAAATGTTACTCTTTTTAATACTTCAGTTTTATTTAATAAATTTGTATTATTTTCTCAAGAAGAACAATAGTTTTTTTTCTCACTAGTAAAAATTTTTTCCTGTTTTGAAATAACTGGTTGTACTATTTTTGAAATATCTGAAGTGTTTTTTTTCATTAATGCACTTATATCATTTTTTGTTTGTTCTTGAGTTAAAATGATTCAACATTTATAAATATTATTCATATTTTCTTTATATAAATCATTTGCAAAATATATTGGCAATTCATAAACAGACTGTGCTTCATTTGAGATTTTTGATAACCTTTTAATGACTTCTTTATCATCTGATGTAAGAATTTCAGTTGCTTTTATATATTTATCTGTTGAACTTATGTTTTGTGAAAATTTGAATTTTTCTTCACAAAAACTTGAAACAATATCAGTATAAGATTCTTTGTATAATTTATCATCATTTGCTTTAAATTCAGTATCCTGAGCTTTTTGTGTTTTTACTTCTTGAGTTTCTGTATCAAAAGCATTTGTTAAAAATGGTGTAAAAATAAGTAAAAATGCAATAATTTTTTTCATTTTTAAATAATTATTTATTAAATTACTGATATAACTTCTTCAATAGTTGTATATCATTTTAAAGCTTTAATAATTCAGTCTTCTCTCATAGTTATCATATCAGATTTTCTAGCTTGAATAATAATTTCTTCAGTTGTAGCTCATTCTCTAATCATATTTCTAAGACTTTCATTTAATGAAATAATTTCATAAATTCAAATTCTTCATTTGTATCCTGAGTGATTACATTTTTCACATCAAGCTCATTTATGTAATTTTATTTTTTCTGCTGGAATTACTGGCATTCAAATTTCTTTAGACATTTCTTGAATTAATTGTATTTCAGTTAGAGATTTTTCTGCTTCAACCTTACAATTTGGACATATTTTTCTAACAAGTCTTTGAGCAATAATTGTATCAAGTGCTGAAGCTAAAATATATGGTTTTAATCACATATTTATCACACGATCTAGTGTTTCTGATGCTGATTTTGTATGTAGTGTAGAAAGTACAAGGTGTCCAGTAAGTGAAGCTTGAGTTGCAGTGTTTAGAGTTTCATAATCTCTTATTTCTCAAAGCATAATTATGTCTGGATCTTGTCTTAATAATGCTTTTAATCACATTTCAAAAGTATAATTATTTTTTTCATTTACTTCAGACTGAATAATTCAAGGTAATTGATATTCAATTGGATCTTCTAAAGTAATGATTTTTTTCTCTCTAGTATTTAATTTTGATAAAATTGTATACAGAGTTGTAGTTTTTCAAGATCAAGTAGGCCCGGTAACTAAAATTAATCAATTTTTTTTAGAAATAGCTTTTTCTAAAATCCTTTTTGTTGTCCAATAAAATCATAAATCTTCAAAATTTATAACAGTTTTATCACTATCAAGTATTCTACAAACAGCATTTTCTCAAAATGGAGTAGGTAGAGTTGAAACTCTGACATCAAGTTTGTGTCAGTCTTTATTTGTTGAATATTTTCAATCTTGAGGAATATTTGTAATATTTAATTTTAGATTTGAAGAATGTTTTATTCTTTCAATTAATAATTTATATTGTTTTTTATCAAGTTTGAAAATATCTACTAAAACTCAATCAATTCTAAAACGAATTATTGTAAAGTTTTCATAATTATCAAAATGTATATCTGAACATCAAAAATTTAGAGCTTCAGTTGTAATAGTTTCAAGAGTTGAAAAAGTATCTTGTTTATCTAAAAAATCCTGAATTTGTTTTTCTAAAAGACTGAATTTTTCAGATCTATATGATTTTTTTTCTCATTCTAAAAGAACTTTTTCTTTTAAGTCTTCAATGATATTTGAGTTGTTTGTAGAATTATTTGTATTTTCAGTCATATATAATATAATAGTTAGAGTAATAATTTGTATTATTATATTATATTTTGGTAATAAAAGCAAATATTTATGAATTTTAAAACTAAAAAATGATCTGTTTTACTTTGGTCTATTTTTCTTGTAATGTTTATTACATTTTCATTTATAACTATTTCAAATTCTATAAGAAATAATTTAGAAAAATCTATAGATTTTTCCAGTGTTTCAACTTCAACAAAAACCTATAATGATAAAAATAATATTTATGAAACTATTTGAGAAAATATGACTTATACTTGATTAATTATTAAAACTTGAACTTGAATAATTACTCTAGTTTCAGGTTGACCAATAGTTTATAGTTGAAGTGTAATAACTTCTTCTTGAAGTTTTTCTTTAGCTTTTTGAAATACATTAAAAATTCAAAATTTATGATGAATTGCTTGAATTAAAATTGATAATTCAAATGAAGTTTTAAAAAATACTACTCAAACTTTTACAAGAACTCAAAAAATTTGAGAAAAAGATGTTGTTGTAGAACAATGATTTGAATAAAAAAGCAGATAAATATCTGCTTTTTTTAATGTTTTAAATTCAATGACTTTTTAAAAAATCACTTATCATTAAACTTGTAATAACTATTCAAAAAATTAGCAAATATTTGTAATATCATAATTTTGTAAATAATTTTAAATATGAAATTGAAATTTTAAAATAAACAAGAAATTCTAAAATAATATGATGAATAAAAAATTGTGCTAAAAATGCAAAAAATCACATATTTTCTAATATCTTTTGGTAAAAATTCAAATTTTCATAATAAAAAATATTCAAAAAAAATAAATAAACTAAAATATTTGAATATATCAAAAAATAAATACATAATTTTATTGTTGTAAATACTTTTTTTTTAGTGTTTTTTAAACAAAAAAATACATCAATATGATAGGGAAGTATTACAAAAATAAGTAATGTTAATAAATTTGTCATTATTTATAAATTACAAAATAATGTGGAACTCACCATTTTCCAAAAAAAGTGTTTATTTTATCATTTTTTTTGTATCAAAATTGGCTTGAAGGTCATCCGTCAAACATTATAATATTTTCTATAGAAATAGAGTGTTTTTCCATAAAGTTTACCATATCTTCTTGAGAAGCTTTGTCATTAATAAAAAATATTAATTTATCATCTTTAATTCAAGCAAAAGTTCTTCATACTTTCTCATTTTTTATAAAATCCTCATTTGGATTAATTCAAACAATTATTTCTTTATATTCCGAGTTATTTAAGTCATTTTCATTATATCAATCAATAATTTTTAATTTATTTTCTTTTGTAATAATTAAAGTTTTTTTAAGTTTATCATTATCATTGTGAGTTGTAACTATTTTGTTATCACTTTTTAGTGGAAAACTTAGTGCAGTAATTGTTTTTCAAGCATTAAAAAATTGTCCATTAATTGCTACTAAAATATTTTTGTTTTTTTCAAGTAACTCTTTTGCTTCATATCTTTTAAATCTATCAAAAGTTGATTTTTCTCACTTAAAAATTGATTGGGTTTCACTAAAAGTTTCAAGTCATCAAAAACTAAATTTTGCAGTATTTATATCAATTTCAACCGTAAAAAGATTTGAGTTTTCTTTTGTGATTTTAACTCATTTTTCTTCAAGTAAAGTATTTTTATTACAAGAAACTAGAAATAAAACTAGAAATATTAATATTTTTTTCATAAAAATTTTTTAGGAATTAATTTTTTGTAGAGATGTTGCAATGCAACATCTCTATATTTATCTATTTTAAAAAAAGAAAACCTCTATTAAAGAGGTTGAGTTTCTATTATTTTTTCTATTCAAACTGTAAGTCATCATTCTTCTCTATCTTTAAAATAAATATTATCTACTAAATTTTTGATAATTAAAAATAATCATCTTCATCTAATAGAATCGTGTTTTAAAAAATTGATTTTTGATTTTTCTGTCTGTAATGCTTGCATATCTACAGCTTTGATATTGTGTTTTTTTCAAGTATCTTTTACTTCAAGATTTATTATTAATTTATTTTCTTCTTTTCTAATTACAAATATGATTTTGTTAATATCTCATTCTATACTTCCATGTTCAATAGAATTATTTACTAATTCATCGATGATTATAATAAATCTATTTTTCCAAATAGATGTGATGTTAAATTTTGCTAAAATTAAAACAAGAATATCTCTAATAATTTTAGAATTTTTAAAATCAGACTTAAAAAGAAGTTTTAATTCAAAAAAATCTCAATTCAAAAAATGGTTTACAAACTCATCATTAACTATATCTTCATAGTTATAATCGTCAATTAAAATTTCTTTCATTCACCAAAAATTAATAATATTTTTACTATTATAATATTTTTTTTGAAAAAAATCAAATAAAAAGCTAAAAATTATTTTATTTTTCAAAATAATTAATATAATGCTTGTTAGTTTTATACTTTTTAAAAATAATTTTATGAAAAAAAATAATTTACTTTTAAATATTTTTATAGTAGTTTGTCTTATTTTAATATTTTTTTATTTACTAATAATTTGAGCAAGTTTATTACAACCTTTGGTTATTGCTTTAATTTTATCAGCTGCAATAATTTCATTATCAAATTTTTTTGAAAAATGATTTAAAAAAATAAAATTTTTACCAAATATTTTAACTAATCTTTTGGCAATGATTTTATCAATTTCAACTTATCTTTTTATATTTTGGCTTATTTCAAAAACATTTGAAACAAATATTGCTGAATTTAAAAAAATTCTACCTACTTATCAAACAATATTTTTAAATAAAATTAATTTAATACAAACATTCTTAAATAATATTAATTTTAATGATTTTTATTTATCAAAATATTTTGAAATTCCAACCAGATCACAAGATATTTTACAAATATTTAAGGAATTTAATATAGCAAAACAAGCAACTTCATTTTTCTGAGAAGCTACAAAAATTTTTACTCAAATATTTACAAAAACTACTTTAATTTTGATATATGTGTTATTTATTTTACTTGAACATAAAAATTTCAAACATAAAATAGATAAATTATTTTCTGATAATACAAAAAGAAAACATTTTGTTGAGATTACTCAAAAAATTAGTCAAGATATTAAATCATATTTTATTGTAAAAACAATTGTAAGTTTTTTAACTTGATTACTTAGTTATATTGTTATGAGTATTGTAGGACTTGATTTAGCATTATTTTGGGCAACAATTATATTTTTACTTAACTATATTCCAACAATTGGTTCAATGGTGGCTTCAATTTTACCAATGTTATTATCACTAGTACAATTTGAAAGTATTTATCCATTTTTATTTATATCAGCTTGAATTATTTGAACTCAACAATTGATGTGAAATATACTAGAACCTAGATATATGTGAAATAAATTAAATCTTTCACCATTTGTAATTTTGATGTCATTATGAATTTGGTGAAGTGTTTGGTGAGTATTATGAATGTTATTATCAGTTCCTTTTATGGTAATTGTAAATATAGTTTTATCAAAATTTGAATCAACAAGACCTATTGCAGTTTTACTTTCAGAAAAATGAAATCTTTACATTGAAAATTATATATCTTTAGATATTAATAAGAAAAAACTATTTGAAGAAGTAAGGAAAAAAATTGAAACTCTACAAAAAATTAAGAATTAGGAAGAGATAACAAAAGAGAATAAAAGAGTAAAAGAATAAAAGAAAGAGAGTAAATTATAATTTAAAATTTTGTCATCCTGAACTTGATTCAGGATTTTTTTTACTTTAAAATTAAGTAATTTCATACTTTTTATAAAAAAACTTGATTTTAAATAAAGGTAGTATATACTTAGCTTACCATAAAAAATTCTATGAATTAAAAAAATACAATCATTAAATGAATTTATTTTTTATATATTATAAAAGCATAATAGAGAATCTTTATTTTCACTCTATTAGTTTTTTGTAATATATAAACTTTAGATTCATAGATTTTGTGATAGAAATTTTTGAAAATAAGGATTCTCTACCTTACATTAAATATTTAAATTTTAAAGTAGAAATCTTATTTTTAAGAGTTTTCTACTTTATTTTTTTACTTATATCTTTATGAAAATTAAAGACAAAATAAAAGAAAAACTTATAAGTTTTTCATACATATTAGCTTGATTTATAATTTGAGCTATAATTTCAGTTACTCTATCTTATGCAAGTAATTGAAATTCAGGTCTTTTATGACAAATGTTAAAATTAGATAATTGAGTTTTAAAATTTATAAATATAAATGATGCAGTAGATACAAATACTTTATCTTGAGCAAAAATTCAAGATTGAACTATTTCAAAAGAAAAGCTTGATAACACTCTTAGTTGAGTAATAAATTCTAAGGCAGATAGTACTTTTGTAAATAACTCACTTGCTACAAAATTAGATAAAAATTGAACAATATCTTGAAGTCAAGTAAAAGATGGTATTTTACAATGAAATGTTTATGCTGAAACTCCTCTTCCTTGAAGTAGTACTTGAGTATTAGCAACTACTCAATTTGTAACAAATGCTTTAGATACACTTAGTTGAGCTTTAAGTGCTAATAGTGCAAATAATCATATATATACTAGTTTTGTCAGTGATGCTTGTAGTTGTACATCAGGTTCAGCTACAACTGTAAATTCAACTTGTTTTATCCCATCAGATTCATCAATATCTTTGGTTACTTCAATTTGGGATTCTAGTAAAAGTTGTAATTGTATAGATGATTCATCTTGGTCTTCATCAAAATGTATATCAAATGATTATCTGATAGATTTCTGGTGGACTTGTAATTCTCGGTCTAATTCACAGTGAAATTATACAATTTCTTGGACAAAAAGTAGTTGAAGAACATTAGATCAGTTATGAACTACTTGTTCTCGGACATCTAATTGAGGAACTACTCATACAAATATTGCAAATATAGGATATAAATGTAGAAGATCTAATGATAGTTGAAAAGTAAAGGCTTGTTTATACTATAAATAATATTTTCTATGAAACAAAAACTATTACCAATATTTCTTATACTAAGTATAATAATAAACATTTTTTTGCTTAAAGAAATATTTTCATCTAAATATGAAATAAAAACATTAAAAAATCAAATCACAAACCTTTCACCAAAAGACACTATAACTCAAACAGAAATAAAAGACTGTAAAACTACTGTAAATACTTACAATATCACTTGAGTAAGCATGCAACCATTAATTTTAGATAACTCACAAGTACAAGTTGAAGATAAATACTATGAGTGTCAAAAAAATATAAAAAGATGAGATATAGTAGAAGTGTATTTTTGATATTGAGATAAAATGATAAAAATACTTAAATGACTTCCAAATGATTTAATTTCTTTTGATAAAAGCTGAAAAATGCTTGTAAACTGAGAAATACTTAAAAATTCAAAATGAGAAGAATATATTTTTTCAACTGAAGAAATAAATAATATAAATTCATTTGTAATAAATTGAAAACTAAGAAGTGATGCATTTTTGATATTTTGAGATAATACTAAAAATTCTATTGACTCAAGAAACTTTTGACCAATTGCTAAAGATGCTTTAAAAGGGAAGATTATAAAGTATTAAAAATGAAAATTTTTTTGATAATTTAATAAAAATATATATAATAAGTTTAAATATTTGTTAAAATTTTAAAATATGACAACATTAATAATAAATAAAGAAAATTTTCAAGAAAAAATAACTGTGTTATATAATGATTTAATTAATTATTGAGAAATTAAAGTTGAAATCTTACCTCAAAATATTGAAATTATTGAAGCAGATGATTCTTGTCTATCTTTTGATGTTTTAAATGCATTTAATAATATAAATACTGCTAATTTTGTTAAAAGATAATAAAAATATCATCAGTAAAAATTAAACTTGCATTTTTAAATATTTTTAATAAAATGCAAACAAAGCATTTGAGCAGCAAACAACTGTAAGCTCAAGGAAGAAAAGAATATTAACCCATCCTGTCTTTTAAGACATCCTTCCCTTAAGTCTAAGGGAAAGAAAAAATGTATAATATTTCCCAGTAGAACCTTGCGGAGTTGAAATACTTCGTTATCAAAACTAAAATTAAGAAACTGCTTTAGGTGGCACCTTTCGTTAAAAAATAAACGAACCAAAAGCACGAAAAGATATTTTAAAAAATATTTTTTCGTGCTTTTTTATTTTAAATTTTTTATAATTATTTTATGCTTAGAACACACAAATGTAATGAATTAAATCTGTCAAATGTATGACAAGAAATTACTTTATCTGGTTGGGTTTGTAATAGAAGAGACCACGGATGAATTATTTTTATCGATTTAAGAGATAGATATGGACTTACTCAAGTAGTATTTGACCCAGAATTTGATAAAACAGCTTGGGCTGAAGCTGATACTTTTAGAAGTGAATATGTTATTCAAGTTATTTGAACTGTAAGAGCTAGACCAGAAGGTCAAGCAAACTCAAATTTAGCTACTTGAGAAATTGAAGTAATTATTACTTCTACAATAATACTTTCAAAATCAAAAACTCCTCCATTTGAATTAGATACTCATACTACTGAAGCAAATGAAGAAATTAGATATAAACATAGATATTTAGACTTAAGAAGAAAAAAAGTTTTAGATAATGTAATTTTTAGATCAAAATTATTAAATTATACAAGAAATTGGTTTTCTGGAAATGATTTCCTAGAAGTTCAAACTCCAATATTTACTGTTTCAAGTCCAGAATGAGCAAGAGATTTCTTAATACCTTCAAGATTAAATCCAGGTAAATTTTATGCTTTACCACAAGCTCCTCAACAATATAAACAACTTTTAATGGTTGGATGAATTGATAAATATTTCCAAGTTGCTCCTTGTTTTAGAGATGAAGATCCTAGAGCTGATAGACATAGTTGTGAATTTTACCAAATTGACTGTGAAATGAGTTTTGTTGAAAGAAATGATATTTTTGCAGTAGTTGAAAATTATATTACTGATGCAGCAACTTCTGTAACGGATAAATACATAATGGATAATAAATTTTATTCAATGACTTATGATGAAGCTTTAGAAAATTACTGATCTGATAAACCTGATTTAAGATTTGGAATGAAATTTGTTGATTTAACTGATATTTATACTACTTCAGAATTTAGTGTATTTAGAACTATTTGTGAAACTGGATGAGTTGTAAAAGCTATTAAATTAGAATGAAAAACAATGTCTAGAAAAGAAATTGATGATTTAACACAAACAGCTATAAAAGCTTGAGCTAAATGACTTGCTTATATTATCTATGATGATAGTGATGAATCTGGAACTTGAAAAAGAAGTCCTATTTTAAAATTTATGTGAGAAGCAGAAATTGCAGCAATGGAAGAAAGAATGCAACCAAAAAATGGTGATATTATTTTCTTTTCTGCTAATGAATTTAAAAAAGCTGTTTCAATTTTAAATGTTGTTAGACTTGCTTTAAGAGATAAATTTAACTTAGCTGATCCAAAAGCTTTAGCTTTATGTTGGATAATTGATTTCCCAATGTTTGAACAAGATGAAGTTTCTGGAAAAATGGATTTTGCTCATAACCCATTTTCTATGCCAATTTGAGGGTTAGAAGCATTTGAAAAAGATGATTTATTATCAATAAAAGCAAATCAATATGATTTAGCTTGTAATGGTTATGAAATTTTATCTGGATCTATTCGTAATTATAACTTAGATGTTTTAGTTAAAGCATTTGAAATTGTTTGAAGAGATAAACAAGAAGTTATGGATAAATTTTGAGCAATGTATGAAGCTTTCCAATACTGAGTTCCTCCACATGGATGATTTGCAATTGGGTTTGATAGATTTATGATGATTTTAAAAGAAGAATCAAATGTTAGAGAAGTATTTGCTTTCCCAAAATCTTGAAAAGCTCAAGACTTAATGATGAATGCTCCTTCAATAGTTGATGAAGCTCAATTAGATGAATTATTTATTCAAGTAAAACAAATTGAAGAATAATATTTTTTAATTAACCCATCCGTCCTACGGACACCTTCCCTTAAGTCTAAGGGGAGGAAAAAAAGGAATATATTTTTAATAGATCCTGAATTAAATTCAGGATGACAATAGATAAAAATTTTTTGTAGAGATGTTGCATTGCAACATCTTTTTTTTGTTTTATATTTTATATTTTTTCCAGTCATCCTGAACTTGATTCAGAATCTTTAAATAGGTTTTCAATATTAATAGATCCTGAATCAAGTTCAGGATGACAAACTTATGTTTATAAATAATATAAATTATATAAAATATTGTTTTTTTCTTTTAAACTATTTAAAATCTCCCTGTCTTTCAGGCATCCTCCTTATTAAGAGGGACTTTTTATATAATTTTGATAAATTATTTTTTTCCCCTCTCCTCCGGAGGAGAGGGGCTAGGGGTGAGGTAAAATAAAACTTACTTTAAAGTAGAACTTTTTAATTTGAAAAGTCATATTTAAAAATAAATTTGTAAAAAAGCATATTTTGTGATACAATACAGATATATAAAATTAATTTAAGTGTTTATGCAATATAAAATTCCTGTTCAGATAGAAAATGCTGATCCAATATTTTTGTGATTATCTTGAAAACAATTAGCAATAGTTGCTGTTTGATGAATGTGAGCTTTTAAATTATTTCAAAAATTATCAGAAACAACACCTCCAATTATTGCTTCAATACCGGCTGTTATTATTTTATGAATAGCATTAGCTTTGGCTTTATTTAATAAAGATTGAATGACATTTTTTACTTATATTTTGTCTTTAATTAGAATGAATGTAAATTTAAGAGAAAGATTTTGGATAATGTGAACTGATAGTTTTGATCCATTAACTTTATGATATATTACAAATTCTAATGACAAAAAAGATGAACAAGTTGATTTTTCTGAAAAATTAGAAAAAATAAAAAATATTGATCAATCTTTAGATAAAATTTAATACAACTGTAATTCTGATGAAAATCAGAATCTTAAAATAGGTTTTCAATATTAATAAATCTTAAACCCGGGTTCAGAATGACAAAAAAATAAGTTCAGGATGATAAAAACTTCCCGATAATAAAAATATTTAGATTCAAAAAAATTTTATTTCATAATAAATTAATATGCCAGTTAAAAATAAAAAATCAATTACTACAGATGCATCAACTCAGAGATATTTACCTTTTTCTCAAATTAGGGATAATGTAGTATTAATGAAAGATAATTCAGCTAGAGTTATTTTAAAATGTTCAACTATAAATTTTTTACTTAAAAGTAATGAAGAGCAAGATGCTATTATTATTAGTTTTCAAAGATTTTTAAACTCTATTGATTTTCCAATTCAAATTTTAGTTAGATCTTCAAAATTAGATATTGATACTTATCTAACAAAATTAGATCACTTAGCTATTAATCAAAAAAATAGTTTACTTCAAAGACAAACTTATGAATACATTTGATATTTAAAAAAACTAATTGAATATGCTCAAATAATGAAAAAAGAATTTTATTTAATAGTTTGAGTAGATGAAGTGAGTGATGAAAGTGTTAGAGATTTGAGTTTTATTTGAAAATTAAAACAATTTTGGGCTTCAATTAATTCAAAAGATGATATTATTAAAGTTAGATCTCAAATTAGAAGTTTAAATACAACAAAAAAGAAATTACTTGAAAGAGTGAATTGAGTAAGAACTTGACTTGAAGCTATGTGAATTAAGGCAACTGAGTTAAGTAAACAAGATCTTGTAAAATTTTTAGCTGATTATTATAATCCAAAAATGGAAAGTTTTAATCCAATAAAAACTGATATTACAAATTATGATTTAATATAAAAACTATGAAAAAAATAAAATATTTAATGTTTTTTACATTAACTTCAATGTATAATTTTACTTTTGCTGATGCTTGAATTTTTTCTTGAATTTCTTGAAGTTGAAATGCTCAAGATGTTTCAAAGTTAAGAAACTGAAATTTTTCAATTGATGATGTTCCAAATATTTTGCAATTAGTTACAAATTATTTAATGTGATTAGCTTGAACTATTTCAGTAATTTTTATCATTTTGTGAGCATATCAAATGATGATTTGAAGTATGTCTTGAGAAAAAACTAAGTGAAAAAATACTGTTACTTTAGCTGCTTCTTGATTTGTATTATCTGCTTTAAGTTGGGTAATTTTAAAAACAATAATTGATAATTTTGCATTATAATGAGTGATTTATATTCTTTTGAATTTTCATCTGATAAAAACAGATGACCATTATGGTATATTGTAGCATTTTCTGTTATAATTTGATTTGTAGTTTGGTGAATTTTTACTAAACAATATTGACTTGTGGTAATTTCTTTATTACTTCCTTGAGTTTATTTTTTAGTAGAAAATAATTCTTCTGATAAAGTTTTAGTAAATTTTACTCAATTATGAATAGATATTTCAGATACTTTTTATGAATATACTAAAATAGATTGATATTCTTTTTTGTATTCTAGAAGTAAACCTGTAGTTTTAAGAATATTTTTAAAAACTAAATTATTAAATTATATTGATTTAAAAGTTGATGAAGAAAAAACATTATTATTAAAACAATTTTTACCAAATTATTTAATTGAAAAAGAAAAAGAAGATTTTAGTTTTTGAGATAAAATTATTTCTTTTTTCAAACTTTAGAAAATACAAATTTTTATTTGTATTTTTTTTGTTTTTAGTTTATAATGTCAAAAATTTAATTAAATAAAAATAAAAATATGAAAAAACTAAAATACATACTTTGATTTCTTTTAGTTTTTATATCATTTATAAAAGTTAATTGAGATTATGAAATTGATGTAAAACCTTCAATTTTACCTGGGAATTATGATAGTGTTTTAGAGTTGTATTTACAAACAAATGCTTATAAAGTTTTTTATTACACAAATAGAATTTGAAATATTTATGATTTAATAGAATATACAAAACCAATTTTGATAAAAGAAGATACATATATTAATTTTTTTTCACTAAAAAAAGACTCATATGATACAAGTTTTATTAAGGAAGTTTTTTATAAAATAGATTATTCTCATCAAATAGATATAACCTACAAATATTGAGTAGTTTATATTAAAAATAATTCTTCAAAAACTCAAAATATTTGATATTGGAAAATTTACTGAGAATTTCTTAATTTAGAACTTTTTAAAAATACAATTCTAGAACCTGGTCAAACTTATGAAATTTTTCATGAAATGCAAGTTTGAGAAGAAATATTTTTATATTCTCCAGATAATAAAATAATTAAGAATTATAAATATTCACCTTTAATTATTTCAAATAATATTAATTCTGAAATAAAAATTGAAGAAAAAAATATTCAAAAGCAAATTGAAAATAATACTTGAATTACAGATATTCAAACTTGAGAAATTAATTTAGAAAATACACAAACTTGAGAAAATAATTCAAATGTAATTTTAGAAAATACTTGAGTTGTAAATAATTACTTAAAGAGTAAAAATATAGTTAATATTACAAAAAATACTAAATCATCAATTATTGAAACAAAAAATAATTCAAATTTACCACTTATTTTTATATTTTCAACAATTATTTTGTGACTTTTGGTTTATAATATGATAATTATATTTCAAGATAATAATTGATATAAATATTTTAAAAAGAAAAAATAAAAGCTCCAAATTGGAGCTTTTATGCTGCTAAATCATCATTATTTTGATAATCACTAAATTTTTTAGAATCTTCTTTTTGATAAATAGCTCTAAATTTAATTTGTCTTTCAAGTAAATCAGAAGGATTTAATCTTCAAGTTATTGCATCAATATATTGTTTTACTCAATATGAAATTCATCAATATTTTAAAATATCATTTAATGTTTGATTAAAATCCTCTTTTGTTGAGAGGATAGCTTTATTTATCTCATTTTTATTTTTAAATTCAATTGTTTTTCACATTTTCTTCAAGATTACTTTTAATTTTTTAAATTATATATTAATTGACTGAAAAATCAATTTTTTATTTTATATATTAAGTATTTTAATACAAATTTGTAAAAAAGTCAAAAATTTAAATATTAATTGAAAAAATACAAAAAATTCTTAAAATTAAAAAAAATATTTACTAAAAAATTCTCTAATGAAATCTTTTATCAATAGTTGAAACTTATTTTCTAAAGCAAGAATTATTAATTCAAATTTTGTAGAAAATAATATTATTTTTACTACTCAAGAAAATATCTCTAAACTTAGAGATGTTTTGAGTTTTTTTAAAAAAGATTATTCAAAATTAGAGTGTTTTTCTCAGTATATTGATTTTATTTATAATCAAAATTGAAATTATATTTCAAATTATAAAATACTACAAAATAAAAATATTAATTTATATCAAATAGAAAACAATAAATCATTTAAAATAAGTGTTTGAGAACATTTATTTATTGATGATTTAACTAAAAAATTAAATGAATTTTGATATATTTATTCTCAATATATTTGAGATGATATAATACCTGAAACTTCTGTTTTTAATAAATTGTGAGATATTGTTACAATTAAAATTAAAAATTCAAAAAATATTATAAAAATAAGTTTTTTTGGAAATGAAGTTGAAGCAATTGATGCTTGAAAAAAACTAGATTTTATTAGATTTTGAATGGTTGAATCTCTGGATAATTATGATATTTTGGAATGATTAAATGATGAAATTGTTAAAAATTTTGAAGATAAATTTTGTATTTTAGATAATATTGATATTTATTTTTCTGCATTATCTAAGCAATTTAATAATTGATTATCACTTGACCTGCTTAAAAAATCTGGAGAAACTCAAATTAACCTTGAAATCAAAGATTTATACATTGATAATTTAGATAAATTTACACAAATTATCAAAAATAATGAAGTTGAAATCTTTACTACAAATACTCAAACTATTACAAATTTTCTAGAATATAATAATTTACAAGCAAAAATTGAAAAAACTAATTTAAAATTTTTATCTTCATATTTTTATGAATTTAAATATGTTATTTGTGATGATATTATTTCTAAAATATTTGTTAAAAAAAGAGTTAAAAAATCTCTTTGAGATAGTATTGATTTACTTTTAACCATAAAACCTGGAGATTTTGTTGTACATATTGAGCACTGAATTTGAGTATTTAATCAAATAATTAAAAAAGAAGTTTGATGACAAACAAGTGAATATATTGAGATAGAATACAAAAATAATGACAAACTTTTTGTGCCAATAATTGAAGTAAAAAGAATTTCAAAATATATATGAGAATCGTCTCCAAAATTAACAGCACTTTCAACAAAAGAATGGTCTAAAAAATTAGAAAAAGCCTCAGCTGATACAGAATTAATTGCACATGAATTACTTGAACTTTATGCTAAAAGACAAACTCAAAAATGATTTAGTTTTGCAATTGATAAACAAAAAGCTAAAGAATTTATTGATAGTTTTGAATTTCCATACACTCATGACCAAGAATCGTCAGTTTATGATATTTTGTGAGATATGCAAAAGGAAATTCCTATGGATAGAGTTTTGGTTTGAGATGTTTGATTTTGAAAAACTGAAATTGCTTTTAATGCTATTTTTCATGCATTTTTAAATAAAAAACAATCAGTTCTAATTTCACCACTTGTAGTTTTAGCTTATCAACATTATGAAAAAGCTAGAGAAAGATTTGCAAAATTTGGTTTAAAAATTGAAATTTTAACTAGATATGAAACTCAAGAATCTTCAAAAAGAGTTTTAGAACAATTAAAAAAATGAGAAATTGATTTAATAATTTGAACACATAAACTTTTGTGAGAAAGTATAATTTATAAAAATCTATGACTTTTAATAGTTGATGAAGAACATAAATTTTGAGTATTACAAAAAGAAAAAATCAAACAAATTGCAACTTCAGTTGATGTTTTATCAATGTCAGCAACACCAATTCCAAGAAGTTTGAATATGGCTTTAAGTTGAATAAAAGATATTTCTATAATTTCAACTCCACCAGAAGTTAGAAAATGAGTTGAAACATTTGTATCAAATTATTCTCAAAATATTATTAAAGAAGCATGACTTAAAGAATTTGAAAGATGATGACAAATATTTTTTATTCATAATAGAGTTGCTACTATTGATAAAATGTGAGAAGAATTAACTGAAATTTTCCCTGATAAAAAAATAATTATTACTCACGGTCAGCTTGATTGAAATGATTTAGAAGACAGAATTATGGCTTTTAAAAGAAAAGAATACGATATTCTACTTTCTTCTACGGTTATTGAAAATTGAGTTGATTTACCAAATGTTAATACTATTTTTATAAATGATGCTTATAAATTTTGAATTTCTCAAATTCATCAATTAAGATGAAGAGTTTGAAGAAGTGATAAAAAAGGGTATTGTTACTTAATGTTTAATAGAGAAAAACTTACTCCTGATGCTGCAAAAAGATTGCAAACAGTTGTTGATTATTCTCATCTTTGAGCATGATTTGAACTTGCAATGAAAGACTTAGAAATTAGATGATGATGAGATATTTTATGAGTTAAACAGTCTTGAACTGTTGTTGATATTTGAATTTCTACATATTTAAAAATGCTTCAAGAAAAAGTTTCAACTTTAAAAGAATCTGTTTTGCATACAGAAATTCCAAAATTAAATGAAGTTGTAATTGATTTAAATATTCAAGTTTATATAAATGATGAGTGTTTTGCTTCAAATTTGGATAAAATTAATTTTTATAGAGAAATTGAATTTATTGATAATATAGATGATTTAGAAGAAATGATTGCTTGATTTACTGAAATTAATCCAAATTTACCAGAGGAAAGTCATAATTTATTTAAACTTTTAAAATTAAAAATTCAATCATCACTTTTTAAGATAAATTCTATAAAAAGAAATGGACTTAGTTATGAAATTTGTTTTAATAATGATTTATCTATGCAAGAATTAAAATGATTTCTTGATTTGGATAAAAGAGTTGTGCTTATAGTGAAAGATTTACATCAATTAAAAGTTCCTGTAATTAAGTTTAAAAATGATGTTGATTTTATGAATTATTTATATGAAATGTTATTTTCAAAGAATAATTTAGATAATAAAAAAATTAAAATTAAATTAAAAAAGTAAGTAAATAATTTAATTAACCCATCTGGTCTAAAGACCATCTTCCCATAAGTCTAAGGTAAAGAATTAAGGAAAATAATACAATTTGTAATGTTTTACTTAAAAGTCAATAACAAATATATGATAAAAATTTGTTTTTAAAACTAAATTATGATATCATATATTTGTTATAAATAAATCAATAAATTTATAAATATTAAATTTTTAAAAAATGAATACTCTATTAGAAGATAAAATACTCAATTCGTTTAAAACACACCCTTGACTTTTAAATGATAAAGATATACATGAAATTAAAAGTATTTTCAATATACTCAATCAAATTAAAAAACAAGAAATGCTTGATAGATTTGAAAATATTTTAAATTGAATAGCAAAAGTTAAACTTGAGCTTGTTCAAACACAGAAAATGTTTTTTGACGAGGCTATTACAAATATAGAAAATACTTTATTTGAGAGACAAATAGCTATGATAAAAAACAAATAATTTTCATAATTTTATTTATTAAAACAAAAACAAATGAGTGCAAATTTAGATAATCAAAATCAATATATTGGTTTTCAAGAAATTGAAAAGAAAAAAAGAGCTAAATCATTAAAAAAAGAAGTTTTATGAGATGAATCAAAAACTATTGAATTTAAAACTAGATCTGAATTAAGATGAACATCTTTGAAAAAAGAAGTTTTTTGAGAGTTATGAGCTGAAACAATTGATGTTAAAGTTTCTGTAAAATCAGAACTTGATAAAAAACTAGAATCACATTTTGATCCAAATCACATTAAAGAACAAAAAATAGAGACATTAAAAGCAATATGAATTGATGAAGATTTATTAGCAAGATTTGTAGATGCACTTAATGATGTACAATCTAAATATGAAGATGTTTTTAAAAATAAATGATTAGATAATGAATGTAAAGATTATGTAGTTTGAGTAATTAATGATGAATTAACTAATCTTATTGAAAAGAATTCAGAAATTCTTAAATTACACAATCAAACAAGAGTGACTCGTGCTATTCAACCAATTTTATTTTCTGAAGCAGCATAAAAAAGTTTCATAAAATTTGATTTTAAATAATTAATTATTAAACTATTAATTGTTAGAAGAGTTGTAAATGAAACTAACAAAAAAAGCAATTTATATAAATTGCTTTTTTTGTTGTCTATTTTCTTATAAACTTTGCTATAAAAAATCATTCAGTTTGATGTGAAGGTAGAAATCTTTTTGATTTTATTACATTTTTATTATAAACTTTATCTTTGAATTTTTTTATTCAATCTCTGGCTAAATTAGAATTTAGAGGAATATTTACAATCTCTAAATATGGAAAATTTGATAGTAAAAAATGAACAATTTCTTCATTTTCTTCAGGAGCTAGAGTGCAAGTTGAATATACTAAAGTTCATCATTTTTTAAGTAATGGCACTACTGATTTTAGTATATTTTTTTGAAGATTATAATTTTTTTTGATATTTTCAACACTCCAAAATCAGTAAGTTTTTTCATTATTTAAATTAATTCTTCATTCTGCACTACAAGGAAGATCAGCTAATATTTTATCAAAAGTTTCTTCTTTAAATTTAGTATTTAGAGTTGTTGAATCTATTTTTAAAATATTACATTTTTCAACTGCTTGTTTTTCTAAATTGTATTTCATTTTTTCAAGTCTGATAAATGAATTATCACAAGCTGTAATTTCTTTTTGAGAATTCTGTAAAATACTTGCTATTTGTGATGTTTTTCATCCTGGAGCAGCTGTAACATCCAAAATGTTATCGTTTGCTTTTAAATCTAAAAATAATACAGGAATTTGACTTGAAATTGATTGCATATATATTTCTCAATTTTTATAAATATCTAAATTCCAAATTACTTTTTCTTCAATATTTTCACAAATAAAACATTCATCTATAAAATCAAGAATTTCGTATTTAATATTATTTTTTTCTAAAGCATTAATAATATTTTCTTTACACGATTTAATTTTATTTATTCTAAAAGTTACAGGTTTGTCTAGATTTAGAGCATATTCAATTAATTCTAAATCATTTTTATTATAAATTTGAGAAAGTCTTTCCCAAAATAATTTGTCTATTTTTTTCATTTTTTATTTGTTATAAATTATCAAATTCTTTATTTTTTGCATTCCAGTATTTTATAAATTCCTCTTTTTTGAAAAAATAAATGTAAATTCAAATTATTACTAAAATTACAAGTGAAATTCTTCAAGAATATTTTATTAAAAATTTGTAAATATTTGCAAATACTACTCAAAGTAAAATTATACTAGTTGCCCGAAGTATTGATCACAGAGCATTATAAATGAAGAATTTTTTATTTTTCATTTGCATACTTCCTGCAATAAAAGGTAAAATACATCTAGTTAAATTATTAAATTTTCAAAGAGTTATTGCAACTCATCACCATTTATTAATTCAAGATTTAATGTATTCAACTTCTGTTTTTCAAATTCAAACATAAATTCAATATTTTTCAAAAAAACTATCTCAGTATTTTTTTCACATTAAATATCAAATATGATTTCAAATTAAAGCTCAAATACTTGCAATAAAAATAAGTATTACAAGATTATAATAACTAATTTTACCAAAAAATCATCCAACAAGTAACATTATATTTTGCCCAGGAACTATTGCTCATAATATTGGAAAAGTCTCAACTATACTTGAAAATAAAGCTATTATATAATTGTAAAATCATAAAATATTTATTAGATTTTCTAAATAACTCATAAAATCAGTCATTAAATCTTTTCTAAATATAGATATAAAAAGAAGTCAAAAAGTTAATATTACAAATAATATATGAAATATTTTTAGTAAAATGTCTAGTATTTTTTTCAGCATAAATTAAGAAAAATTATAATTTTAATTGACTTTATTGTATTTAACTTATAATAATTGCAACTTTATTTTTTAAAAAAACAATTATGATTGAATTAATTAAGCATAGATATAAGTATTTATGAGTATCTGTAGTGTTTTTCTTATTTTCTATAATTATGTTATTTACAAATCTAAATTTGTGAATTGATATGACTGGTTGAAGTCAAACAGATTATTCTTATACAAAAGAAATTAATATTCCTGAAATTTCTACAAAAATTAAAGATTTATCTTTAGAATATAATAAAACTCATAATAATGTAATCAATGAAGCTCAAGCTTATTGAATTTCTTGAGAAAATATGCTTTCTGTTTTGGTTTGATTTCATTCTAATGTAGGTGATACTGAGTTAGCAAAATATAAAAATGAATTTAAAGAATTAGTAACAAATGCTTTAACTTGATATGATGAATGAGTAAAATTATCAAAATATACTGATATTTGAAAAAGTTTTTGAGATTATATTCAAAAAACTGCATATATTACTTTAGCTTTAGCTTTAATTTGAATTTCATTTTATATTGCATATGCATTTTCTGGACATATTTCTTGAATTTGATCATCTCATTTTTGAATTGCTACATTACTTAGTTTATTACATGATGTAATTATTTGTAGTTGATTATATATTTTGATTTGAAAATTTTTTCCTGAATACAAGATTGATACTTATTTCATTACTGGTTTACTTACAATCTTAGGTTATTCTATAAATGATACTGTTGTTTGATTTGACAGAATTAGAGATAATTTAAAAATTTATGGTGGAAAAACTAAAAAATTAGCAGAAATTATTGATTTATCAATAAATGAAACTGTTAAAAGAAGTATTTTTACAAGTTTTACATTTTTGTTTGTTTTAATTGCTATTTTCTTTTTTGGACCAGAATCACTTAAATGATTTATGTTACTTATGATTTTAGGTTGAACTGTTTGAACTTATTCTTCAATATTTATAGCTGCACCACTTTTATTTGAAATGAATAAAAATACTGTGTTATCAGTTTATAAAAAGAAAGTTATAAGTGATAATGATAAAATTGTTGTTTAAAAAAAGAGTAAAAGAATAACAAAAAAGAGATGTTCCAACGGAACATCTCTTTTTTAATAAAAAACATAAAAAACTAAAAATATAACAATTATTATTATATTTTTACTAATATTTTAAATAAAATGTCAAAATACTATATTTTCCTTTATTTTAAAGGAAAATATAGTATTTTTTGTACACAAAATTTGGACAAAAAATTATTTTAAAAACTGTATACAAAAATTGCACAAACTATCAAAAATTCACAAAAAAATCACTGTTTTTTTTGTGAATTTTCATAAAAAATGTAAACATTTTACTAAAAAATACAAAAAAAGTATTGACAAAATTTTCTTTATTTTAAGAGGAAAAAATATTTTTAAACTAAAAAATACTAAAAAGTCAATAAAAATAATTAGCATATCAACTCAATTATCAGTATACTATAGTTGTAAATCAGGTAGTTCAAATATGAATCTAACTGGTCGTACATTAAAATCTTTACATATTCAGAATGGCATTTATCAATCCAATAAATTAGCCTAAAAAAAATAAAATAAAAACAAATAGGACTAAGACTAAAACTTTTTGTTTTGCACTTAAATATTTAAGTATAAAACAAAAAGTTTTAGTAAGTCTACTAAAACAAAAAACAAATAAAAAAATTAAACAAACAAAAAAAGTAAATTTAAAAATTAAAATTTACTTAAAACAAAAAGAGTTGGACTTATACTCTTACAACTGTCCCAAAATATGTTTAGATTTCCTTTAAATTAATTTATGCTTGCATATGGTTAATTTAATAATAGAATTTAGGATAAATTCAAATTATCTTTCATTTATAGTTTTCACCTAAAAACCTTTTTAGAAAACTATATTGATGAAAGAATTCAAATATAGAAAATGCTTCAGACAACTGAAGCTTTTTTGCTTTTTAAAATTTGTAATTTTAAATTTTTATGTATACTTAAAATAATTATTATTTAAAATATTATTTATGATATTAGATTGAAAAATTGTTGCTGAAAATATATATGAAGATTTAAAATTAGAAGTTTCAAAAATAGATAATAAACCAAAATGAGTTGTAGTTTTGGTTTGAAATAATCCTGCTAGTTTGAGATACGTTTCTCAAAAAGAAAAATGGGCAAAATATATTTGAGTGGATTTCGAAGTATTAAAATTAGATGAAAATATTTCTACTTCTGAGTTAATAAAAGAAGTTGAAAAGTTAAATAATGATGATCAAATTACTTGATTTATTATTCAATTACCTCTGCCTAAACATATTGATGAAAACGAGGTTATTTCAAAAATTAATCCTAAAAAAGATATTGATTGATTTCATATTGAAAATTTATGAAAAATAATGATTTGAGATAATTCTTGACTTACTCCTTGTACCCCAAGTGGGATTATTGATTTGATTGATTATTATCAAATAGATTTAACAGGGAAGAATGTTGTGATGATTTGAAGAAGTAATATTGTTTGAAAACCTCTTGCAAATATGCTTATAAATAGAAATGCTACAGTAACTGTTTGTCATTCAAAAACAAGAGATATTTCATATTATACAAAAAATGCTGATATTGTAATAGTTGCTGTTTGAATTGCTAAATTTTTAAAAGCAGAAATGCTTAAAAAAGATAGTTTGATTATTGATGTTGGATTTTCTGTAATTGATTGAATAATCTATTGAGATGCAGATTATGATAATATTTTAAAAGCAGGACATTCTATAACTCCTGTTCCAGGATGAGTTTGACCTTTAACTGTTGCAAATTTGATGAAAAATTTGGTAAAATGTATTAAATAAATAAAGATGTGCTTTGCACATCTTTATTTATTTTCTCTAATAATTCTTTCAAGTCAACTCAAGTCAAAATATATTTCTGGTAAGTATCTTGGAATATCCCAAATTCAAAGTCTTAAATTTTGATTTGGAATATATTTTAATAATTTAGATTTATTTTCAGTTAAAAATATTTCAAGACTATTTGATATTTTTTTCTCAAAATCTTTTGAATGAATATCAATTCAATTTTTAATTGCTATTTCTTTTGCATAATCCCAAAAAGTATGATTTTTGTTAATTACAACATAACTGTAGTCACTATTATCTTCTTGAATTGTATTTTCTTCAAGTAATTGATTTATTGCAGCTTCTTTAAAATTAAATTCATCATTAGCAGTAGGATTAATTTTATTTATTACATCTGTAATTTGATTTAATGGATTAAGTTTTTTTACAGCTTTTGTAACATCTCAAGTTTTGTATAAATCAATATCTCAAAATCAACTTCAAGTACTAATTTTTTGATTACTTCATAAAATATCTGATTTTACTTGTGAAAATGTATTTGATAATATTTTTGTAGATTCTGCAGAATTTAGAGTTAATGCATTTATTGTTGCTCTAAATTTTGAATACATAAGTTTAGAATTTACATCAAGTCAAATAGTTGTTCATAAAATTAATGAAGTTATTGCAAGAATTGAAGCAAGAGTACTCATTTGAAAATTTAGTGTCAGTTTTAAAGATGGATTAAATTTTCAAACTATTTTTAAAAATATTTCTTTAAAAATAATTATCATCATTGCAAGTAATACTCAAAATGGTGCTACAGAATAAATTATAAAAAATAATATTGCAACCCATCAAAATATTAAACATTTTTTTAAAAATGAAATAATATCATCTTTGAAAAATATTTCTAAATTATAAAAAAATCTTTGTAATTTTTCATATTCAGTGTAAGAATTTGCCAAAATAATTAAAAGCATAAATTTTATAATATAGTATTTTTGGCTAGAATTATTGAAAAAATAAGATAATCTATGTAATAAAAATGGTCTAAAGAAACTTAAAAAATATGAATCTTCAATGTATAAAATTAATTCTTTTATTTGATTATAAAGACTTAATTCTGAAATATCAGTTTGTTTTAGATTTAATTTATATTGATAAAAAATTTCTTGTGGTAAAAATAATACTCAAATACTTAAATTAATAATATTTGTATAATTCTCTTCTAAAAATTTTCTTTTTAAGTATAGTCTTATGAAATTTGACTTTATGGGATCTCAAAAAGTTTTTAAAAAATTTTGTCTTCTAACATAAGAATCGACTTTTTCTTCAACTGACAACATTTCATAAGTTTTATATTCCCATAAGAATTTATTTAATTCTTTTTTTGTAGAATAATTTAAAACTCTATCACTATTTATTACTGAAAGTAAATCATTTCTTAAAAATGAAATTACTTTTAAAATTTTATTTTCTTCGAAATTATTAATTATTTCATTTGATAAGTATTTATTATCAACAAATTGACTAATTACAAAAGAATAACAATCTGGAAAATTTTCTTTATTTTCAAAAATATAGATAGTTAAATTTTTCATTAAATCTATTACAAATAATTCATCATTAATTTCTCTTGAAACTTTTATTTCATTTAAATCTATTAAAGAAATTTCATTTAAAAAAGTTACAATTATTTGTTTATTTTTTTCAAAAGCAAGATTTTCAATATCAGGATTAAATGATTTTATAAATTCTATTTGTTTTGAAATTGTATCAATTTTATAAAAATCTTGTCTAATTTTTTCATTTAAATAAAAAGTTTGAAGTGTTGAAAAAAGTATTTTATAAGTTTGGTCAAATGATAGGGTATAATAAAAAAATGATAAATCAATAAAAAAACTATTTTCAAAATAATTATCTATTTGATTTTTAAAATATCAAAGTGAATGAGTATTTATATAATAAGCATAAGTTTCTTCAAAAGTTTCAACTCATTTGTATTTTTCTAAAATATTTTGATAAATTGCTTCAAAATTTTTAGAGTATTCAATGTTTAATCAATTTAATAAACTATCTCAAATTTTTCAAAATAAATTTTTTAAATCTGAGATTACAAAAAATACATTTAATGGATTTTTATTGTTTTTAATATTTGAAATAGTTTTTATTATTTCATTTTCTTCTTGTTTTAATTTTTCTATCATAATTTTAAAAATTATATTTTATTTTTGTTTTGTAAATAATATCACATATTTTTGTTATAAGCAAATTTAAAACTTGAAAAATAAAAAAATTAAAATAGAATAAAAGATGAAATAAGAATTATTTACTTTATTAAAAAGGAATAATTAATTAAAGATCCTGAAATAAATTCAGGATGACAAAAAATAAATTCAGAATGATAACCTTTTTACTGTCATTCTGATGAAAGTCAGAATCTTAAAAAAGGTTTTTCAATATTTTGATTAATTATTTTTAGTTTTAATAGGTGAATTTAATATTTAACTTTTAAAAAATGAAAACATATATTTTACATAATAGAAAATGTCAAAAATCAAGAGAAGCAGTGGAAATCTTAGAAAAATCTTGAAAAAAATATACAATGGTTGAATATTTAAAATCTCCATTATCTTTTGAGGATTTAATTGAATTACAAAAGAAATTATGACTTAAAGCAATTGAATTTTGTAGAACTTGAGAAAAAGAATTTAAAGAGTTATGACTTACAAAAACATCCTCAGATACTGAAATATTAAAAGCAATTTCTAGATTTCCAAATATGTTGGAAAGAGCAATTTTTATTGATTGAAATAAGGCAGTTTTATGTAGACCACCAGAAAAGATTAAAGAATTGTTATAAAAAAATGCTGTTTTGAACTGCCCCCCAAAAAGTAGAGTAAATAAAAAAACTCTACTTTTTTGATATTTAAATATAATAATAAAAAAGTATTTAAATCGTAATTATAATAAATATGACACAAATTAAATATATATCATCTCAAATAAATGAA
>RRZU012797625.1_pt1 | contig 53467 bp, 50 predicted proteins | sample 2165561 | NCBI WGS metagenome assembly RRZU01 (sample SAMN10456909, study PRJNA506462) | wastewater metagenome | isolation source: wastewater sludge | place: USA: Moscow, Idaho
CGGCAACTGGGACGCCGACGCGGAGCCCGACACCGAGATCCAGTTCACGCCGGCGCGCGTGGTCATGCAGGACTTCACCGGCGTGCCCTGCATCGTCGACCTCGCCACGATGCGCGAGGCCGTCACCGCGCTGGGCGGCGACCCGGAGAAGGTCAACCCGCTCTCGCCCGCCGAGATGGTCATCGACCACTCGGTGATCCTGGACGTGTTCGGCCGCGCCGATGCCTTTGAGAAGAACGTCGAGCTGGAATACCAGCGCAACGGCGAGCGCTACCAGTTCCTGCGCTGGGGCCAGGGCGCGTTCGACGACTTCAAGGTCGTCCCCCCGGGCACCGGCATCGTGCACCAGGTCAACATCGAGTACCTGGCCCGCGTGGTCATGGTGCGGCGCGACGCGCAAGGAAATGTCTTGGCCTACCCCGACACCTGCGTGGGCACCGACAGCCACACCACGATGCAGAACGGCCTCGGCGTGCTGGGCTGGGGCGTCGGCGGCATCGAGGCCGAGGCCGCCATGCTGGGCCAGCCCGTCTCGATGCTCATCCCCCGCGTGGTCGGCTTCAAGCTGACCGGTGAGATCAAGCCCGGCGTCACCGCCACCGACGTGGTGCTGACGGTCACCGATATGCTGCGCAAGCACGGCGTCGTGGGCAAGTTCGTCGAGTTCTACGGCGAGGGCGTCGCCGAGGTGCCACTGGCCAACCGCGCCACCCTGGGCAACATGAGCCCCGAATTCGGTTCCACCGCAGCGATCTTCCCCATCGATGAGGAGACCATCAACTACCTGAGGCTGACCGGCCGCTCGGATGAGCAGCTGGCGCTGGTCGAGGCCTACGCCAAGACCCAGGGCATGTGGCACAACCCGGATCGCGAACCGGTGTTCTCCGAGTACATGGAACTTGACCTGTCGACCGTGGTGCCCTCGATCTCGGGTCCGAAACGTCCGCAGGACCGCATCGAGCTGTCCGACGCGAAGAACGCCTTCCGCAAGGACATTCACAACTACGTCGAGGAGAACAACCCGGCCCCCAGGACAAATCTCGACGAGGCCGTCGAAGAATCCTTCCCGGCCTCCGATCCCGCGAAACTCACGTTCGCCGAGGAGGATGCCGTCATCCCGTCGGCCGCCAACGGCCATTCGGGCCGGCCGTCCAAGCCGGTCAAGGTGACCTCCGCCGAGCGCGGGACGTTCGTGATGGACCACGGGGCGGTCGTCGTCGCGGGAATCACGAGCTGTACCAACACCTCCAACCCGTCGGTGATGCTCGGCGCGGCCCTGCTGGCCAAGAAGGCCGTCGAGAAGGGGCTGACCACCAAGCCGTGGGTCAAGACCAACATGGCGCCGGGTTCGCAGGTGGTCACCGACTACTACAACAAGGCCGGCCTGTGGCCGTACCTGGAGAAGTTGGGCTACTACCTTGGCGGCTATGGCTGCACCACGTGCATCGGCAACACCGGCCCGCTGCCCGACGAGATCTCGGCGGCGATCAATGACAACGACCTGTCGGTGGCCGCGGTGCTGTCGGGCAACCGCAACTTCGAAGGCCGCATCTCCCCCGACGTGAAGATGAACTACCTGGCCTCCCCGCCGCTGGTGATCGCCTACGGCATCGCGGGCACCATGGACTTCGACTTCGAGAACGACCCGCTCGGGCAGGACACCGACGGCAACGACGTCTTCCTTGCAGATATTTGGCCATCTGCCCAGGAAATCCAGGAGACCATCGCCTCCTCGATCAACCGGGAGATGTTCACCGACAGCTACGCCGACGTGTTCAAGGGCGACGAGCGCTGGCGCTCACTGCCCACCCCGGAGGGCAACACATTCGACTGGGACGATGCGTCGACCTACGTGCGCAAGGCCCCGTACTTCGACGGCATGCCCGCCGAGCCCCAGCCAGTCAAGGACATCACCGGCGCCAGGGTCCTTGCACTGCTGGGGGATTCGGTGACCACCGACCACATCAGCCCGGCCGGCTCGATCAAGAGGGGCACTCCGGCCGCCGACTACCTCGAGGCCAACGGCGTTGAGCCCAAGGACTTCAACTCGCTGGGCTCTCGCCGCGGCAACCATGAGGTCATGATTCGCGGCACCTTCGCCAACATCCGGCTGCGCAATCAACTACTCGACGACGTGTCCGGCGGCTACACCCGCGACTTCACCCAGCAAGGTGGCCCGCAGGCGTTCATCTACGACGCCTCGCAGAACTACCAGAAGGCCGGCATCCCGCTGGTGGTGTTGGGCGGCAAGGAATACGGGTCCGGCTCCTCGCGGGACTGGGCGGCCAAGGGCACCACGCTGCTCGGCGTGCGCGCGGTCATCACCGAGAGCTTCGAGCGCATCCACCGCTCGAACCTGATCGGCATGGGCGTCATTCCGCTGCAGTTCCCGGCCGGCGAATCGGCCGCGTCGCTGAAGCTGGACGGCACCGAGACCTTCGACATCACCGGCATCGAAGAGCTCAACAACGGCAGGACACCGAAGACCGTTCACGTCAAGGCCACCAAGGAAGATGGCAGTGCGGTCGAGTTCGACGCCGTGGTGCGCATCGACACCCCCGGGGAGGCGGACTACTACCGCAACGGCGGCATACTCCAGTATGTGCTGCGGAACATGCTCGAGGCCTGATCCGGTCCGCGCAGGCCCGACACCATGCCCAGAGTCAGCGAGGACCATCTGGCGGCCCGGCGCCGCCAGATCCTCGACGGCGCCCGTCGCTGCTTCGCCGAGTATGGCTACGACAAGGCGACGGTGCGCCGCCTGGAACAGACCATCGGGTTGTCGAGGGGGGCGATCTTCCATCACTTCCGGGACAAGGACTCGCTGTTCTTCGAGCTGGCCCGGGAGGACGCCGAGCGGATGGCCGATGTGGCCACCCGCGAGGGCCTGATCCAGGTGATGCGCGATCTGCTCGCGGCGCCGGAACAGTTCGACTGGCTGGCAACGCGTTTGGAGATCGCACGCAAACTGCGCAATGACCCGGTGTTCAATGAGGGCTGGGCCGAGCGGTCAGCCGAACTGTCGGCCGCCACGCACAACCGGCTGGCCCGGCAGAAACAGGCCGGCCGGTTGCGTGAGGATGTGCCCGGCGACGTGCTGCAGACCTACCTCGATCTGGTGCTCGACGGCCTGGTGGCCCGGCTGGCATCCGGCGATGATCCACAGCGGCTGTCCGCCGTCCTCGACCTCGTCGAGGACTCCGTGCGGCAGCGCTGAGTTTCCCGCGCGAGCGGAGTCACACCGGTCTACTGCGGTGATTCGGACCGCCACGGCTGCGCATGATGGCACCCGACTCACGCAGCATGCTGTGGATCGAGCCGTAGGATCGGCCGGTGGAGGACACCAGCGTTCGGATGCTCGCACCCCGCTCGTAAGCGCTGCGCAGGTCCCGCAGAAGTTGATCGCGTGCTTTGTTCGGCTTCGTCATCGACGGCTCCCGGCGTTGGAAAGTCCCGACCATGCCAGGCTAGGGAGCCACCGCCCGGATCGGGCGCGAATCGCCAGGTTCGGCGTGTGGGGTTGTTCCGCGAGCGCGCGGCCCGGCGACAGCGAACCCCGCGGATCCCTTGGCGCACAACGAGATGTGCCGAGATGCGCTACGCCAGCTCGATCAGGTCCCGATACTCCTCGGACCAGAAGTCCTCGGTGGCATCGGGCAGCAGCAGCACCCGCTGCGGGGCCAGGGCCTCGGCGGCACCGGGATCGTGGGTCACCAGCACCACCGAGCCCTGGTAACTGCGCAGCGCGTCGAGCACCTGCTCGCGCGACGCTGGATCGAGGTTGTTGGTCGGCTCGTCGAGCAGCAACACGTTTGCCGTCGAGGCCACCAGGCCCGCCAGCGCCAGCCGGGTCTTCTCGCCGCCGGACAGCGTGCCCGCGGGCTGATCCAGTTGTGGCCCGGTGAACATGAACGCGCCGAGCAGCCCGCGCAGGTCCTGTTCACCGGTGTCCGGTGCGGCGTGCCGGATGTTCTCCCACACCGTCGCGGCGTTGTCCAGGGTGTCGTGCTCCTGCGCGAAATAACCGACCCGGCAACCGTGTCCGGGCTCGATCTCGCCGGCGTCCGGACTCTCGACGCCCGCCAGGATCCGCAGCAGCGTCGTCTTGCCGGCGCCGTTGAGGCCCAGCACCACCACCCGCGAACCGCGGTCGATCGCCAGATCGACGCCGGTGAACACCTCGAGCGAGCCGTAGTTCTTCGTCAGCCCGGACGCGGTCAGCGGCACCCGACCGCACGGCGCGGGCGTTGGGAACTTGATCCGCGCCACTTTGTCGGCAACCCGCTCGGCATCCAGCTCGGCCATCATCTTATCGGCGCGGCGCAACATGTTCTGTGCGGCAACGGCTTTGGTGGCCTTGGCGCCCATCTTGGCGGCCTGGGTGCGCAATGCGGAGGCCTTGCGTTCGGCGTTGGCGCGTTCCCGGCGACGACGTTGTTCGTCGGTGGCGCGGGCGTCGAGGTACTTCTGCCAGCCCATGTTGTACACGTCGGCCTCACCGCGCACGGCGTCGAGGAACCACACCCGGTTGACCACTTCGGCGAGCAGTTCGACGTCGTGGCTGATGACGATCAGACCGCCGGCGTGGTTGCGCAGGAAGTCTCGCAGCCAGCCGATCGAGTCGGCATCGAGGTGGTTGGTGGGCTCGTCGAGCAGCAGCGTCGTGTTCGCCGCGGCGCCCGCGTCGGATGCGGCGAACAGGATGCGGGACAGCTCGACGCGGCGGCGCTGACCGCCGGAGAGCGTTCGCAACGGCTGGGTCAGCACCCGCTCGGCCAGTCCCAGGCTCGCGCAGATCCGGCCGGCGTCGCTCTCTGCCGCGTACCCGCCGAGCGCCGAGAACCGTTCTTCCAGTTGCCCATACCGACGAATTGCCTTGTCCCGGACCGCATCGTCGGCGACCTCGGCCATCAGCGCCTGCTGCTTCTCCAGATCGGCCAGCAGCGTGTCCAGCCCGCGTGCCGAGAGCACCCGGTCGCGGGCCAGCACCTCGAGGTCGCCCTCGCGGGGATCCTGCGGCAGGTAGCCGACGTCACCGGTGCGGGTGACCGTGCCCGCGTACGGTTCGCCCTCGCCAGCGAGGATCCGCATCGTCGTGGTCTTGCCGGCGCCGTTGCGGCCCACCAGGCCGATACGGTCACCGGGCTGTACGCGCAGGGTCGAGCCCTCGACGGCCAGCAGCGTGCGCGCGCCGGCGCGGACCTCGAGGTCCGTTGCGGTTATCAAGGGCGAAACTCCTGGCTACTTCTCGTCGGTGAAGACCGGGGGGCGCCCCTCGGCGCGCGCTCTCACCGCTTCTTCGAAGTTGGAGGTGAGCAGGCGTACGTAGAGTTGGCCCAGGCCTTCCGCCTGCATATGCCCCTCCAGGCTACCGGCGTCCAGTCCGGTCCACAGTGTGCGCTTGGTCAATTCGACGCCGGGCCGGGAGAACGCGGCGATCCGCTCGGCCATCTCGTAGCAGGTGTCCAGCAACTCGGCGTCGGGCACCTGCCGGGACACCAGTCCGATCCGCTCGGCCTCGGCGGCGTCGACGTCACGGCCGGTGAGCATCAGCTCGAAGGCGCGCGACGTCCCGATGGCACGCGGCAATAGATAGCTCAGCCCCAGCTCGCTGGCGGTCAACCCGTTGTTGATCCCGGCGGCCCGGAAATATGCGGCGTCCGCCGCGACCCTAATGTCACAGGCCAGCGCCAGGCACAGCCCGCCTCCGATCGCGGCGCCGTTGACAGCGGCGATCACCGGCTGGTGCATCTTGCGCAGAGCCAGGATGACGTCTTCGAGGACCTGCATGGAACGCAGACCGAAGCTGGGCCGGGTCAGCCCCTGCACGTGCGGGATGCTGCCGGCGGACTTGTGGTCGGCACCGGACGAGAAGCCCCGACCGGCACCGGTCAGCACGACGGCGCGAATGCCGTTGTCGTCGGTGAGCTCGTCGAGCACGTCCCGCAACGGCAGCATCACGTCGAACGCCATCGAGTTCATCCGCTCGGGACGGTTCAGCGTGACCAGCGCCACCTGCGGGCGCGGTCGGTCGACCAGGACGTATTCACAACTCACGGACAGCACGCTATCGCGCGCACCGGGATCAGACTTCTTCGGCGCCCTGGGATTGCTGCGCCGCGGCCGCTTCCACGTCGAACTCCCTGACCTGTTGGATCAACTGCTCGAGCGCGGCGGGCGGCAGCGCACCAGCCTGGTTGAAGACCAGGTTGCCCTTCTTGAACGCCATCAGAGTGGGGATCGAACGGATCTGCGCGGCCGAGGCCAGTTCCTGCTCGGCCTCGGTATCCACCTTGGCGAACACGATGTCGGGATGGCTCTCCGACGCCTTGGTGAACGTCGGCGCGAACGCCCGGCACGGGCCACACCACGAGGCCCAGAAGTCCACCAACACGATGTCGTTTCCGTTGATGGTGTCATTGAACTGCGCCGCAGTCAGGTCTTGAGTAGCCACGAGTTCTTCAACGCCGGTCCGCGCGCGGGTGTTCCCCGGGCATCTCGGGTAGTCAGCTGGGCCGGGGCTGGGCGCCGGGACGCGTCCGCAACTGGACGACCACATGTTCGCCGCTGCACACGACGGTGCTCATGGTGTCCGACAGCACGGCCTCGGGGATCTCGCCGCCGGCTGCGAAAGATCCCAGGTCGATGAAGTAGAAGGTTGCCGGCGACGTCCGCTCATAGGTCGCTTGTTTCGCCATCACGCGTTCATCGGTGCCGAGCCAGACGAGGGCAGCGTTGTTCGAGATGCGCGCATTCACCGGGGCGTCATCGATGCGGGCCAGGCAGGCACGATCCGAACTCCCGAGAGTGACCGCAGCCAGATCGCCAGCGCGGTTCCCGGACGGATGCGCGAGATTCGCGCCGACCGAATACAGGAAGCTACCCAGCCACAAGGCCACCACGAGCCACCCGGCGAGCCTGTCGAGACGATACGCGTCGGTTTTCCAACCGGTGCCGCTCGCGACAACATAGCTGTCGACCAGCCACATGACGGTGATCGGCAGAACGGGCAGGACGAGCCGGGGCGAGATCGCGTCGAGCAATGAGGTGAGTGCCGTGGCGTAGAGGATCAACAGGTAGGCACCCACGCCGGTCAACGACCAGATGGTGAACCGCCGGTAGGCGTCGTCGCCGTGCCGCCATGCGACTCTCACGGTGAGCATTGTCAAGACGACGAGCACCGCCGCCACCGCCAGGCCCGCCACCACCTCGTAACGAAACAGCGGCAGGCGGTGGTCACCGACGAGCACCTGCCAGAATGTTGCGACGGAATGCAGCACCGTCCAATTCATTATGTGTACCGGAGATCCCCTGTCGCCCATCAGAGTATGGGCGGTGGAGAGGTTGACCAGCAATGCCGTCGCGAACCCGGCGAAGCCCCCCACTATCGGCACCGCGGCGCGGCGAGTGAGCAGGTGGCGATCTGGATCCGCGCGGAACAGCAGGACCACAGCGCCGGCGGCGAGGCCCAGCGGTACCGCAACACCGATGAATCGGACATGCGGCAGGACAAAGGATGCCACGGCGCCGACCAACACGTCGAACCGCTGCGGCGCATCGCGATCCAGCAGGCTCCGCAGGATGACGTGATAGGCGACCGCCAGCGCGATGAACGTGAAGCAGAGTTCCGAACTCAGCCATTCGGCACCGAAGAGAACAGCAGGCGAGGCCAGGAATGCGGCGGCGCCGATCAGGTACGCGTGGGACGGGTGACGTGCGGCCAACTGCCGGGCAATCAGTACGAGGTATGTGGCTACACCGATCAACGCAGCAAGCTGGACGACTGGGCCCCACTCGATGATCGTTCGGGCCCGACCGCCCATCAACGCCAGGACAGCCGGGTACCCGTACGGCCAAAGCCCGGGGGGCGAACCGCTCCAATGGGCGGGAGCCAGCCGTCGCAGTCCCTGCGCCATCGAGAGGTAGGAGATCGAATCAGGACCGACCGCCGTGCCCCGCACGATCACGTCGAGTGCGGTCACGACGAGCACGAGCGCGATGACTGCGCCGGCGATCAGCGATGCGGGTTCCCGACGCCCCGCAGATTCTGTTACCTCAACCCGTCGATACACAAGCGCCCCTCCCCGGTGCGGACATGTGTTAGGCAGAACCTAACACTGCAACTCTTCCGGTGGGGGGTGTACGTCACCTAAATTCGGGAACACCGACTCACTAGACGGTAAATCCCAACGCGCGCAGCTGTTCGCGGCCGTCGTCGGTGATCTTGTCCGGCCCCCACGGCGGATTCCACACCCAGTTCAGCCTGATCTCCTGAACCAGGCCCGCTCCCACCAGCGCGGTACGGGTCTGGTCCTCGATGACGTCGGTGAGCGGGCAGGCCGCCGACGTCAGGGTCATGTCGATCAGCGCCACGGTGCCACCGTCGCCCTCTTCCACGTTCAGCCCGTACACCAGCCCGAGGTCGACGACATTGATCCCGAGTTCCGGGTCGACGACGTCGTGCATGGCCTCCTCGACATCCGCGAGCAGTTCGTCCTTCGTGGTGTCGCTCGTCGGGGTCTCACTCATCAGTGGTCTCCTTCGCTTGGGCCAGGGCATCTTTGAATGCCATCCATCCGAGCAGCGCGCATTTGACCCGGGCGGGATACTTGGCCACCCCGGCGAACGCGATGCCGTCGCCGATCAACTCTGCGTCCCCGTCGACGGTGCCGCGCGACGAGATCATCTCGGTGAAACCGACGAGGCTCTTCAGGGCATCGCCGACGCTTCGGCCGATCACCTGGTCGGCCAGCACCGAGGTGGCCGCTTGACTGATCGAGCAGCCTTGCCCGTCATAGGAGACATCGGTGATCGTGCCGCCGTCGTCGGACAGGGTCACCCGCAGGGTCACCTCGTCACCGCAGGTGGGGTTCACCTGGAAGGACTCGCCGGCGAACGGTTCACGCAGGCCCCGGTGATGCGGATGCTTGTAGTGGTCCAGGATCACGTCCTGGTACATCTGTTCCATTCTCACGCGAAGAACTCCACCGCACGCTTGACGCCGGCGACGAGCCGGTCGACCTCGTCGGGGGTGTTGTAGACCGCGAACGAGGCCCGAGCGGTGGCGGCCAGCCCGAACCGCCGGTGCAGCGGCCACGCGCAGTGGTGCCCGACACGCACCGCGACACCCTCATCATCGAGCACCTGTCCGACGTCGTGGGCGTGGATACCGTCCACGACGAAAGACACCGGGGATCCGCGGCCGACCAGCGAGGTCGGTCCCACGATCCGCACGCCCGGCACCGAGGCCAGCCCGTCGAGTGCAGCAGCCACCAATTGCGCTTCGTGAGCCTCCACGGACTCCATTCCGATCGCACCGAGATACCTTGCGGCCGCAGCCAATCCGACTACCTGGGAGGTCATCGGCGTGCCGGCCTCGAAACGCTGCGGGGCGGCCGCGTAGGTGGCGCCCGCCATCGTGACGGTCTCGATCATGGAGCCGCCGGTCAGGAACGGCGGCATCGCGTCGAGCATTTCGCGGCGGCCGTAGAGCACGCCGATGCCGGTGGGGCCGAGCATCTTGTGGCCGGAGAACGCGGCGAAATCCACGTCGAGCGCGTGGAAGTCGACGGGCTGGTGCGGCACCGACTGGCAGGCGTCAAGCACCGTCAGGGCGCCGACCGCCTGTGCACGCTGCACCAGCGTGCGCACCGGCGCGACCGCTCCGGTGACGTTCGAATGGTGGCTGAACACAACAACTTTGACCCGTGAGTCCAGCTCGAGGGAGTCGACGTCGATACGGCCCTCACCATCCAGGCCGAACCATTTCAACTCCGCCCCGGTGCGCCGGCACAGCTCCTGCCAGGGAATCAGATTCGCGTGGTGTTCGAGTTCCGTGGTGACGATGACGTCACCGGGCCCGACGACCCGATCGAATCGGTTGTCCCCCAACACGTACGACACCAGGTTGATCGCCTCGGTGGCATTCTTGGTGAACACCAGTTCGTCGGCATCCGCGCCGACGAACGCCGCGATGTCGGCCCGACCCTGCGCGTAGGCGTCGGTGGCCTCCTCCATCAATTGGTGCGCACCGCGATGCACCGCGCCGTTGGAGGTCAACAGGAACTCCCGCTCGGCATCGAGGACCTGCAGCGGCTTCTGCGACGTGGCACCGGAATCCAGGTACGCCAACTGCTTTCCCCCGCGCATCACCCGATTCAGGATCGGGAAGTCCGCGCGGATTCCCGTCACGTCCAGGTCCACTGACGCCGTCATGTCAGGCTCCCGCGGCCGCCTGGGTGAAGCGCACGTAGCCGTTCTCCTCGAGCTCGTCGGCCAGTTCCGCCCCGCCCGACTCGACGATGCGCCCGTCGACGAACACGTGCACGAACTGCGGCTGGATGTAGCGCAGGATCCGGGTGTAGTGCGTGATCAACAGGACGCCGCCGTGCTCGGCCTCCGCGTAGCGGTTGACGCCCTCGCTGACCACCCGCAATGCGTCGACGTCCAGGCCCGAGTCCGTCTCATCGAGGATCGCGATCTTGGGCTTGAGCAGGCTCAACTGCAGGATCTCGTGACGCTTCTTCTCACCGCCGGAGAAGCCCTCGTTGACGCTGCGCTCGCCGAAGGCGGGGTCGATCTCCAGCTCGCCCATGGCGGCCTTGACCTCCTTGACCCAGTTGCGCAACTTGGGGGCCTCGCCCCGGACCGCGGTGGCGGCGGTGCGCAGGAAGTTCGACATCGAGACGCCGGGCACCTCGACGGGGTACTGCATGGCCAGGAACAGGCCGGCCCGGGCACGTTCGTCGACGCTCATGTCGAGCACGTTCTGTCCGTCCAGCGTGATCGAGCCGGAGGTGACGGTGTACTTGGGATGCCCGGCGATCGCGTAGGACAGCGTCGACTTGCCGGATCCGTTGGGGCCCATGACCGCATGGGTCTCACCCGACTTCACCGTCAGGTCGACGCCCTTCAGGATGGGCACCTCGTCACCTTCGGGGGTGAACACCGAGGCGTGCAGATCCTTGATTTCCAGCGTGGTCATTACGACGTTCTCGATTCTGTGATTTCCAGTTCTTTCTCAATGGCTTCGGTCAGGCGCTCGCGGACGGCGGGCACGGAGATCTTCGCGATGATCTCGTTGAAGAAGCCGCGAACCAGCAGCCGGCGGGCCTGATCCTGCGGGATGCCGCGGGCCTGCAGATAGAACAGCTGCTGATCGTCGAAACGTCCGGTGGCACTGGCATGCCCGGCGCCCACGATCTCGCCGGTCTCGATCTCCAGGTTGGGCACCGAGTCGGCGCGCGCCCCGTCGGTCAGCACCAGGTTACGGTTGACCTCGAAGGTGTCGGTGCCGGTGGCCTCGGCCCGGATCAGCACGTCGCCGATCCACACGGTGTGCGCATCGGGCTTCTGCGAATGCGGATCCCCTTGCAGCGCACCCTTGTACAGCACATCAGACTTGCAGTTGGGCACCGCGTGGTCGACCAGCAGCCGCGACTCGAAGAACTGTCCGTCGTCGGCGAAGTAGGTCCCCAGCAACTGGGCCTCCCCGCCGGGCGCGGTGAAACGCACGTTGGCCGAGGTCCGCACCACGTCGCCGCCGAGGGTGACGTTGACGTGACCGAACCTGGCGTCGCGGCCCAGCTTTGCGTGGTGCGCACTGACATGCACCATGTCGTCGGCCCAGTCCGAGATCCAGATGACACCGAGGGCCGCCGAGTCGCCGACGATCAGTTCCAGGTTGTCGGCGTAGGTGCCGCTGCCGCGCAGGTCGATGACGACGATGGCGCGGGCGAGTTCCTCGACCCGGATCTGCAGGTGCCCGTAGGCCACCTTGCCCTCGCCGGGCCCGTCGATAGTGACCTTGATGGTGTGCTCCACCTCGGTGTCGCGCGCGACGGTCAGGATGGTAGCCCGCTCGAACGACGAATATGCTTGGGCGGCAACGCGGTCCGCGGGGACGCCGGCCCGGCCAAGACGTTCGTCGTCGCGGCCGACGGTCTCCACCGTGACGCCCGGCTGGTCGGTCACGGTGACGGCGGCACGACCGGTAGCGGTGGCCGTGCCGTCATGCAGGCCGCGCAGCCGCCGCAGCGGGGTGAACCGCCACAGCTCGTCGCGCCCACCCGGTACCTCGAACGCGTTGACGTCGAAGGAGGCGAACAGCTCGCCCTTGTTCGTCGCGACGCCGTCCGCCGCTTCTGTCAGACTGCTCACCTAACCGACCGCGCCTTCCATCTGCAGCTCGATGAGCCGGTTCAGTTCCAGCGCGTACTCCATCGGCAGTTCCTTGGCGATGGGCTCGACGAACCCACGCACCACCATCGCCATGGCCTCGTCCTCGGTCAGGCCGCGGCTCATCAGATAGAACATCTGATCCTCGCTGACCTTCGACACGGTGGCCTCGTGTCCCATCGTGACGTCGTCCTCCCGGATGTCGACATAGGGATAGGTGTCGGAGCGGCTGATCGTATCGACCAGCAGCGCATCGCATTTCACCGAGGAACGCGACCCGTACGCACCCTTGTTCACCTGCACCAGGCCGCGGTAGGACGCGCGGCCACCGCCACGGGCCACCGACTTGGACACGATGTTGCTGCTCGTGTTGGGAGCCAGGTGCAGCATCTTGGCGCCGGTGTCCTGATGCTGGCCCTCGCCGGCGAACGCCACCGAGAGCACCTCGCCCTTGGCGTGTTCGCCAGTCATCCAGACGGCCGGGTACTTCATGGTGACCTTCGAGCCGATGTTGCCGTCGATCCATTCCATGGTGGCACCGGCCTCGGCCCGGGCCCGCTTAGTGACCAGGTTGTAGACATTGTTCGACCAGTTCTGGATGGTCGTATACCGAACGCGCGCTCCACGTTTGACAATGATTTCGACCACCGCGCTGTGCAGCGAGTCGCTCTTGTAGATCGGCGCGGTACACCCCTCCACATAGTGGATGTAGGAATCCTCGTCGGCGATGATCAACGTCCGCTCGAACTGGCCCATGTTCTCGGTGTTGATCCGGAAGTAGGCCTGCAGCGGGATGTCGACATGCACGCCCGGCGGGACGTAGATGAACGAGCCACCCGACCACACCGCGGTGTTGAGGGCGGAGAACTTGTTGTCGCCGGCCGGGATGACGGTGCCGAAGTGCTTCTGGAAGATCTCCGGGTGTTCCTTCAGGCCGCTGTCGGTGTCGAGGAAGATGACGCCCTGCGCCTCGAGGTCTTCCCGAATCTGGTGGTAGACGACTTCGGAGTTATGGACCACCAAGCCTTCGGCGACGAAATTGTGGGGACCGTCCACCTCGATGTCATACACCGGCTCGACCTCGAACAGTTCGATCGCCTTGACCCGCTCGAAACCGAGCCAGTCATTACAGTGCACGCGAATCGTGGTGCCGTGTGCACCGTTCGATGAATGGCTGTAGGACCGGCGACCGAAGCGGTCCGTGCGTTTCGGATTGCGGCAGCCCAGTCGCTCGAATTCACCGGATATCCCCAACCGCCAAGCCGTCTGCATTCGCTCCGGCGCATTACGGTAAGGCTGAGTGAACATCCACGGCCCCGCCGCCCGCAGACCCGACAACTCGGCCAACTCCCGAGCCTGATGGATCAGCGGTTCATTGGCACAGGTCAAGACGACCGATCCGCTGGAGGAGGGACCGACATAGCCGTCTGAATCCACCCAGCCGCCCAGAAACGCCAGCCGCTGGTCGACCGGAAGTTCGGACACCCAGGCCGGGACACGCTTCGTCAGCGCCAATCCAGCGAACCCGAGCTCGGCGATCCACTCGGTCAACGCCTTGGAGTTGACGACGACCCGGTATTCGTCGGCGGCGATGCAACGCAGACCAAACAGGTCTCCGATTACGCGACTCAGCTCCGTGCGTAGAACCACATCGGTCTCCGGGATTGCGAACTGGACACGGTAGGTCTTGGTCGACAAGTGCAGATTGCCGTCGCCCAGGTAGAGACCGAGTAGCCACATCAGGTCGACAGAACTGATCTCGGGAGTGCGGAGGCCGGAAACTTCCGGAAGCGCAGCCGGCTCACCGAATTCCGGAAGCTTACGCGGAACTGCGATGAAGTCGCCGGGTTTGATCTCACCGACGGAAACCCATCGCCGCGCGTACCGGGCACGCTGCCGACCGGGCTTGCGTTCGTCGCGCAGGACGAGCATCGGATGGTTGTCGGTAGCCCGAATGGCCCGCCGCGCCGTCGTGATCTTGTGAGTCAACCGGGTGTCGGTCTGGGCCGATGCCTTTACCGGCGCGACCACGAAGCGCTCGGCGACCTCGTCGTAGGCGAAAACCCGGTCTCCGTATGCGATTTCCTTTATCGGAACCTGTCCGCGGTTGGCCGTCCAGACCAGGGTGTCACCAGCCAGGCACTCGTACTGGGCGGCCACGCCTGCGACCAGTCGCTGCTTCTCCGCCTCGGGGATCCCCAGCCGGTCGTAGGTGTTCTTGATGTCCTCGGGCAATTCTTCCCAGGACGTCGCCTGCTTCTCGGTGGACCGAACGAAATACTTGATGTTGTCGCAGTCGATGCCGTCGAGGTTGGAGCCCCAGTGCGGCATCGGCTTCTTGTCGAAGGTCCGCAGCGCCTTGAGACGAGTCTCGAGCATCCACTCGGGTTCGTTCTTCTTCCCCGAGATGTCCCGGACCACGGCCTCCGAGAGCCCGCGTTGTGCGGCCGCGCCAGCCGCGTCGGAGTCAGCCCAGCCATAGCCGTAGTTGCCCAACGAGGCGATGGTCTCGTCCTGGGTCAACCCAGGAGGCTGTACCTCCGGTGTGAGTGTCATTGCGACACACTCCTTCTGATCCTGTGTTGGCTCCGGCGCGGGCTGAGCGGCGGAGGTGTTGCTATTGGTGTCCGGCCGGATTCAGCGGGACGTGGGTGGTACACGCGAAGTCGCCGTTGGCGATGGTGGCCAATCGCTGGACGTGAGTGCCCAGAACCTCGGCCATGGCCTCCTGCTCGGCCTCGCAGAGTTCCGGGAACTCCTCGGCGACATGCGATACCGGGCAGTGGTGCTGGCAGATCTGCACACCCCTGATCGGGCCGCCCACCCGGGTGGTGCTGGTGGCATAGCCCGCATTGCTCAGCGCGTCGGCGATGCGGTCCGCCGCGGCCTCAACCTCCCCGTCGTCGTGGGAGTCGACCCGTGGCACGTCGGCCAGGATCGTGTCGATGCGCCGGCGGGCGAAGGTGTGGATGGCGGCGTCGCCGCCGATCTCGCGGAGTTGGCGCATGGCCGCCGAGGCCAGGTCGTCGTAGGTGTGCTCGAGCTTGGCCCGGCCCGCGGCGGTCATCCGGTACCGCTTCGCCGGGCGGCCCCGGCCCTCCTGCTGCCAGGCGGCCGCGGCGTGCGCCTCGGCGTCGCCCGCATCGATCAGGGCATCGAGGTGCCGGCGGACGCCAGCGGCGGAGATCCCGAGCTGCTCACCGATATGGCTCGCGGTGACGGGGCCGGATTCCAGCAGCAGTCGGATGATGGAGCCGCGGGTGTGACCATCCTGGACGGGCGCGCCGTCAGCGGCGCGCAGAACCTCCGAACGGATTTTCACAACACCAGTGTGACGCAATTCCGGGGGTGAATCCAGCAAGGGCAGCCTAATTACCGGCTATCGGCATTGTCACACCCGGGGAACCCGGGATCAGCTGTTGGTGACGGGCAGGAACATCGTCGCAGTGCAGGTGGCGATGGCAATTCGGTTCATCGGTGGGACTCCTCGGTATCGGTGATCGGCAACCCTTGCCGCCTGCGTAGTTACCCGTCGAGGGCCACGCGTTACAGCAGCCGGAACGCACACAACTGGCCGGTTACGCTGCATCGGTGGCAGCCCGCCCCCATTCGCTGAGTTCCTCGATCGCCCGGTTGCACGGCGACGAGCGAACCATGGGCTCACCACTGACCGGTGCCGACCTGATCGCGTTGCGGCGCACGCGGCTGTTCGGCTCCACCGGCACCATCCTGATGGCGATCGGCGCGCTGGGCGCCGGCGCCCGCCCGGTGGTGCAGGACCCGACCTTCGGCGTCCGCGTGCTCAACCTGCCCTCGCGCATCCAGACGGTGTCGTTGACCATGACCACCACCGGAGCCGTCATGATGGCGCTGGCCTGGCTCATGCTCGGACGATTCGCGCTGGGCCAGTCGTCCGGCTCCGGTCCGCTGCGGCGGCTGTCCCGCAGCCAGCTCGACCGCACGCTGCTGCTCTGGATGCTGCCGCTGCTGGTCGCGCCGCCGATGTACAGCAAGGACGTCTACTCCTATCTGGCGCAGAGCCAGATAGCGCGCAACGGTCTGGATCCCTACCGCGTGGGCCCGGCCACCGGTCTGGGGCTCGACCACGTCTTCACCCTGTCGGTGCCCAGCCTGTGGCGCGAGACCCCGGCTCCCTATGGCCCGCTGTTCCTGTGGATCGGCCGGTGGATCTCGGCGCTCACCGAGGAGAACATCGTCGCGGCCGTACTCAGCCATCGGGTGGTCGTGCTCGTCGGCGTCAGCCTGATCGTCTGGGCCACGCCGCGACTGGCCCGGCGTTGTGGTGTGGCGGAGGTCAGCGCCCTGTGGCTGGGTGCGGCCAACCCGTTGCTGCTCATGCATCTGGTGGCCGGCATCCACAACGAGGCGCTGATGCTGGGGCTGATGCTTACCGGCACCGAATTCGCCCTGCGCGGTATCGACTCGGACAGTCCGCTGGTCCCCCGACCGCTGCGCGCCGGCTGGCACGAGTGGTCACCGCTGGTGATGCTGGTCCTGGGCGCGGTTTTGATCACGTTGTCCTCGCAGGTCAAGCTACCCGGCCTGTTGGCGCTCGGCTTCGTGACCGTGGCCCTGGCCCGGCGTTGGGGCGGCGGGGTGATGGCGTTCCTGTCGGCCGCCGGCTGGCTCGGCAGCCTCTCGCTGGCGGTGATGGCGCTGGTCGGCTGGGCCAGTGGCCTCGGTTTCGGCTGGCTGTTCACCCTCGGCACGGCCAATGTCGTGCGCAGCTGGATGTCCCCGCCCACGCTGATCGCGCTGGGCACTGGTCAGATCGGCATTCTGCTCGGCCTGGGCGATCACACCACCGCCGTGCTGTCGCTGACCCGCGCAATCGGCGTCGCCACCATCGCAGTGCTGGTCACCTGGTTGCTGCTGGCCGTGCTGCGCGGCCGGCTGCACCCGGTGGGCGGGCTGGGCGTGGCCATGGGCACGGCGGTCCTGCTCTTCCCGGTCGTGCAGCCCTGGTATCTGCTGTGGGCGATCATCCCGCTGGCCTGTTGGGCCACCCGCCCGGGCTTCCGGATCGCCACGATCGCCGTGACGCTGGTCGTCGGCATCTTCGGACCCACCGCCAACGGCGACCGATTCGCGCTGTTCCAGATCCTCGACGCCACGCTGGCCAGCGCCCTGATCGTCGGGATCCTGATCGCCGTGACCTGGAACCACCTGCCGTGGCGCGGGCTGACCGGTTCGGCGCGGACCGCGGATGCGCACCTCACCGGCACCGACGCCTACGCTGGTTCCCCGTGAGTGCTCCCCTGCCTGTCCAGCTGACCGGGGTAACCAGGCGGTACGACGCGACGACTGCCGTGGCCGGCCTGGACCTCGAGGTGGCCCCCGCGCAGGTTCTCGCGCTGCTGGGCCCCAACGGTGCGGGCAAGACGACCACGGTCGAGATGTGCGAGGGATTCGTCCGCCCCGACGAGGGCACCATCCGGGTGCTCGGCCTGGATCCGATCGCCGACAACGCCGCGCTGCGCCCCCGGATCGGCGTGATGCTGCAGGGCGGCGGCGGGTATCCGGCCGCCCGGGCCGCCGAGATGCTCAACCTGGTGGCGGCCTACTCGGCACATCCGCTGGACCCGGCCTGGCTGCTGAGCACCCTGGGCCTGACCGACGCCGCCCGCACCACCTACCGCCGGCTCTCCGGCGGTCAGCAGCAACGGCTGGCACTGGCCTGCGCCATCGTGGGCCGCCCGGAACTCGTATTCCTCGACGAACCGACCGCCGGGATGGACGCCCACGCACGATTGGTGGTCTGGGAGCTGATCGACGGCCTGCGCCGCGACGGCGTGACGGTGGTCCTGACCACCCATCAGCTCAAGGAGGCCGAGGAGCTGGCCGACCGGATCGTGATCATCGACCACGGCGCACAGGTCGCCGCCGGGACCCCGGCCGAACTCATGCGCAGCGGCGCCGAGGATCAGCTGCGCTTCACCGCGCCGCGCAAACTCGACCTGGGCCTGCTGGAATCGGCCCTGCCCGAGGGCTACCGTGCCGTCGAACTGTCCCCCGGCGAATACCGTGTCGAGGGGCACATCGATCCGCAGGTGCTGGCGACGGTGACGGCCTGGTGCGCCCGGATGGACGTGCTGGCCACCGACATGCGCGTGGAGCAGCGCAGCCTCGAGGACGTCTTCCTCGACCTGACCGGCCGGGAGTTGCGGCAGTGAGCGAAAACCTTTTCCCCGCAGGCACATTCGCACCGGATCCGCGTCCGGCCCCGGTGCAACGGATGCTGGCGGCGCAGTATGCCCTCGATCTGAAGCTGCTGCTGCGCAACGGCGAGCAACTGCTGCTCACCATGTTCATCCCCATCACACTGCTCATCGGCCTCACCCTGCTCCCGTTGGGCGACTTCGGCGCGCACCGCGTCGCCACCTTCGTCCCTGCGATCATGGCCCTGGCGGTGATCTCCACGGCCTTCACCGGCCAGGCCATCGCGGTGGCCTTCGACCGCCGCTACGGCGCCCTCAAACGACTCGGCGCCACCGCGCTGCCGGTCTGGGGCATCATCGCGGGCAAGGCGATGGCCGTGGTCACCGTCGTCTTCCTCCAGGCGATCCTTTTGGGCGGCATCGGTTTTGCACTGGGCTGGCGACCCCACCCGGTCAGTCTGCTGCTGGGTGCGGTGGTGATCGCACTGGGCACCGCGACGTTCGTCGCCCTGGGCCTGCTGTTGGGCGGCACCCTGAAGGCCGAGGTCGTGCTCGCGCTCGCCAACCTGCTGTGGTTCGTCCTGGCCGGCCTGGGCGCCCTGACGCTGGAGACGCAGGCGATCCCGTCCGCGGTGAAATGGGTGGCGCGGCTGACCCCGTCGGGCGCATTGACCGAGGCGCTGTCGCAGGCGATGACGCTGTCGGTGGACTGGTTCGGCGTCGCCGTGCTGGCCGGCTGGGGCGCGCTGGGCGCGCTGGCGGCGTTGCGTTGGTTCCGGTTCAGCTGACTGTCGCGTTGGCCAGTTCCGGCAGTAGAAACTCCAGCTGACCAACCTCTTCGATGTTGTGTCGCACCCACGCCCGCGTCATCGCATCGGGGAACTTGCGGGTGAGGAAGCGGTTCACGGGAGCGAACACGGCCGACCGCGCTCCGATATCGAGCACACTGACGTAGTGCGCACCGTCGGCACCCGCGGACCAGGTGTGCTCGAGTTGGAAGACAATGACGCCGGCGACCCGCTGAACCAGCCGAATACCGGTCTCGTCCATTTTCTCGACGCGGTCCACCACGTCGACTCCGAATTCCTCTCGGCCACCAAAGTTCTCGACAATGCGAAATCGTGCGCCTTCGCCCGCGCCACCGCCGGTGGCCGGCCTGGCCAGCTCCCAGCGCACATGGTCGATGGGATGCCAGGCCAGGTAGCGGTTGATGATCGCCTCGCCGTACCGCATGGTGCCGCCCAGGTGGGTGAACCAGTCCAACAGCATCACCGGCGTCACCCCGGCCAACGGCCGGTGGTCGATGGTGATGCGCCGGCGGTGATGCGGGGCACTCAGGTAGCGCACCTGGGCGGAGTCCACGTCGCGAAAGGGATACAGCACGGGCCTGGATGTCACGGAACCCCCAGAGATACGGTTACGTTTTCTATTGACACCAGGCTAGGCTCTGCCAATAAGAAACGCAACCGTATCTTAAGCGAGGTGTCATGCGGCGTCGCGGCAGTGAACTCACCGATGCCATCCACGCCGCCGTGCTGCAGGTGATCGGCGAACGTGGGACCGCCGGGGTAACCATGGAGGCCGTTGCGGCGGTGGCGGGCACCAGTAAGACGGTGCTGTACCGGCGCTGGCCGGATGCTGCGACGATGTTGCGCGACAGCCTGCTGCACATCGCAACCGCGGCCATCCCGCACCGCGACACCGGCAGCTACCGCAGCGACATGCTGGCCGTCCTACGCGGCTGGGTCGCCCTGTTCCGCGGACCGCAGGCACCGGTGCTACGCGCGGTGGTGGCCGCGATGGCCACCGATCCCGAGCTGGCCGAGGTATTCCGCGCCGGCGTCATCGGCTGGCGCAAGGATGAGATGGCCGCCCTGCTCGCGCGCGGCATCGTCCGTGGCGAGGTCCGCGCCGACGTACCCGTCGACATTGCCCGCGAGCTCGGCCAGAGCGTGCTGTGGCACCGGCTGCTCGTCAGCGGCGACGAAATCGACGACGGGCTGGCTGTGCGTCTGGTCGATGAGGTGCTGGTGCCCTTCGTGGCGCCGCGATAGCCCTACTACGGGCGGTAGTTATACGTCCCCTACGCTGGACCCCGTGTTCCAGCGGCTCGTCGACCTCCTCCCCGAGCCCAGCCTGCGCACTCAGCGGCTGATCGCGGCACTGGTGATCCTGACCCAGGGTGGCATCGCGGTCACCGGGGCCATCGTGCGCGTGACGGCGTCCGGGCTGGGCTGCCCCACCTGGCCGCAGTGCTTCCCCGGCAGTTTCGTGCCCGTCACGCACCCCGAGGTGCCCCGCATCCATCAGGCCGTCGAGTTCGGCAACCGGATGATCACCTTCGCGGTGGTCCTGACCGCCATCGCGGCGGTGTTGGCGGTCACCCGCGCCCGACGACGCCGGGAAGTCCTGGTCTACGCCTGGCTGATGCCGGCCTCGACAGTGGTGCAGGCCGTCATCGGCGGCATCACCGTGCGGACCGGGCTCCTGTGGTGGACGGTCGCCATCCATCTGGTCGCGTCGATGACGATGGTCTGGCTGGCGGTCCTGCTGTACGTGAAGATCGGCGAACCCGACCCCGAGGACGGCGGCGGGCCTCCGCACCTGGTCGTACCGAAAGCGTTGCGCGCGTTGACATTCGTCAGTGCAGTGGTGTTGGCAGCCGTGCTGGTGACGGGAACCCTGGTGACCGCCGCCGGACCACACGCCGGTGACAAGAGTTTCGCGCGGCCGGTGGCACGCCTGCAGGTCGAGATCACCACTCTGGTGCATGCACATTCGTCGCTGCTGTGGATCTACCTGTCGCTGCTCGTCGGCCTGTGCTTCGGCCTGGCGGCGGTCGCCGCCCCCCGGTCGGTGCGCACCCGGCTCTACGTACTGCTGGCGCTGGTGTGCGCACAGGCGAGCGTGGGCATCGTGCAGTATTTCACCGGGGTGCCGGCGGCACTGGTAGCCGCGCATGTCGCCGGGGCCGCGCTGTGCACCGCGGGAACGGCTGCGCTATGGGCATCGATGCGACAGCGGACCCAGGCCCAGCCGGTCGAGGGCTGACTCGACCGCACGCGCGAACTGCCGCTGCTGCAGCGCGCGGGTGGCATCGTCGAGCTGACCCCAGCCCAGGCTCGGCTCCACCAACTCGAGCTCCAGCAGCTGCGGGTCCTCGGGGCCCCCGATCACGTCCACCCGGGCGTAGAGAAAATCCGTCGGCGCGATGCCGAGGTGTTCGGCCGCCGCCTCCAGCGCCGCCTGGCCGACGTCCCACAACTCCGGTTCGGGATCGGCCGCCGACAGTTCCTCGGTGGCGTAGGTGCCCGACGCGTCGAACACCTGCACGCCGCCGGGCTCGGGCAGCATCGGGCCCTTGGTGAATGCGTGCGACGGCGCGCCGCCCAGGAACACCATCGCGGTCTCCCCATCCTCGACCTTCGGGTGGTACGGCTGCACTAGGACCGCTGAGCCCGATTCCTGCAGCACCGCCGCATGCTCACGCGCCTTCGCATTATCGGTAAAGCGTTGCGCCCCAATTGAACCCATGCCGATCGCCGGTTTCACCACCACTTCCCCGGCGGGCAGATACACATCCTGGCCCGGTTCGAAGAATTCGCTCTCGACCACCGGCACCCCGGCCACCGCCAGGTCGTGCAGGTAGTGCTTGTCGGTGTTCCACGCGACCACCGCCGGCGCGTTCAACAGATTCCGAACCTTCGTCGACCAGGCCAGGAACTCGTCGAGACGCTCGATGTAGTCCCAGGTGGCGCGCAGGATGACCAGGTCGGCGGTCAACGTCGCCGGATCGTCCCAGGACAACCAACGGGCATGCAGGCCGCGAGCGGCCAGGGCGCGCACCAGGCCCGCATCGTCGCCGTCCCCCTCGATCAGCTTCGGGCACCCGGCCAACACGATCTTCGGATGGAACAGATCGGGGCGGGCCAGCTTGATCGGCATCACATCAAGGATGATAGTCAGCATGCATGTGATCGAAGTTCCCGTCACCGGTGGCCCCGAGGTCCTGACCTACGTCGAGAAGCCCGAACCCGCACCGGGCCCGAGTCAGGTGCTGATCAAGGCCGACGCCGTCGGCGTCAACTTCATCGACACCTACTTCCGGTCGGGGCTCTACCCGCGCGAGGTGCCGTTCGTCGTCGGCACCGAGGTGTGCGGAACCATCGCCGCGGTCGGTCCCGACGTTCCGGTGCTCAACGTCGGCGACCGCGTGGTGACCGCCAACGCCGATGGCGCATACGCCGAATACTGTGTGGCCCCATCCGATTTCGTCGCCTATGTGCCTGACTCCGTGCCGTCGGATGCGATCGCGTCAGCACTGTTGAAGGGGATGACCGCGCATTATCTGATCAAGTCGGTTTACCAGATCACCCCGCAGGACACCGTGTTGGTGCACGCGGGCGCGGGCGGCGTCGGGCTGATCCTCACGCAATGGGCAACCAGCCTTGGCACCAAGGTGATCACCACGGTTTCCTCACCGGAGAAGGCCGAGTTGTCCCGGCAGGCCGGCGCGGTCGAGGTGCTGGACTATCCGGACGATCCGGCGGTCTTCGCAGCCCGGATCCGTGAGCTGACCGCCGGCAAGGGTGTGCAGGCCGTCTACGACGGCGTGGGGAAGACGACGTTCGACGCCAGCCTGGCCAGCCTGGCCGTGCGCGGCACCCTGGCATTGTTCGGTGCGGCCAGCGGCCCGGTGCCGGCGGTGGATCCGCAGCGCCTCAATCAGGCCGGATCGGTGTACCTGACGCGGCCGAACCTGGCCCACTTCACCCGCAGTGCCGACGAATTCGCGTGGCGGGCCGGCGAGGTGGTCGAGGCCATCGCCGACGGGTCGATCACCATCACCGTCGGCGGGCACTACCCGTTGGCGGAGGCCGAACGCGCGCATCGGGATCTGCAGGGCCGCAAGACGGTGGGCTCGATCGTCCTGGTGCCCTAGACGGTCAGCGGGTCCAGAGCTGGGCGAGGGTCGGCAGATCCAGCGCCGAGTCGACGGCCAGCGCGCAGAATACGGCGGCCAGGTAATTGTTGGACTGCAGGAACAGCCGCAGCGGCTTGACCGGTTGGCCGCGTCGAACGCCGGCATGCAACTGATGGGCCATCGCCAGGAACCAGGCGCCCGCCAGGATCGCCACCACACCGTAGAGCCAACCCGTCGCGGGTATCAGCGCCAGCGTCGCCAGTACCGTCAACCAGGTGTAGACCAGGATCTGTGTGGTGACCTGCTTCTCGGTGGCCACCACGGGCAGCATCGGGACGCCGGCCGCCTTGTAGTCGTCCTTGTAGCGCATGGCCAGCGCCCAGGTGTGCGGGGGCGTCCAGAAGAAGATGATCAGGAACATCACCAGGGCGGGCCACTGGATGGTGCCGGTGACCGCCGACCAGCCGATCATGACGGGCATGCAGCCGGCCGCCCCGCCCCACACGACGTTCTGCGACGTTCGGCGCTTGAGCAGCAGTGTGTAGATGAAGACGTAGAACCCGATGGTCAGGCCGGCCAGGTGCGCCGACAGCATGTTCGTCGTCCACCACAACCAGAAGAACGAGCCGACCGACAGCGCCAGCCCGAAGATCAGGGCGTGCGTGCGCGGCACCGTCGCGGTGGCCAGCGGCCGCCGCGCGGTGCGCTTCATCACCTTGTCGATGTCGGCGTCGGCCACGCAGTTCAGGGTGTTGGCGCCGGCGGCCGCCAGGATTCCGCCGAACAGCGTGTTGGCAATCAGCAGCGGGTCGACGGTGCCGCGGTGCGCCAGGAGCATCGCGGGAATGGTGGTGACCAACAGCAGTTCGATGACGCGCGGTTTGGTCAGTGCGACATAGGCGAGCACTGACGAGCGAATTCGGCCGGGCGCGTGGCCCTCGCGAATACTCACCCGGCTAACTCCTTGCTGGTGCTCGAGCTACGTCTACTACAGAGGATGGTAGACCGAAGCTCGGGCGGACCGTTAACGCGGCGGCCAATCCCGGTGCCGCCTGCACACGGGCCTGCTGGAGCACTAGGGTTGGGTGCAGCGCCGCACACCCCCGACATCTCCGGAGGAACCTGCCTGTGACCACCGTGGAAGAGATCGCCGCCCTCACCGAACCGCATCATCCGGACGATTGGACCGACGTAGATTCCCGAGCGGTCGACACGGCCCGGGTGCTGGCCGCCGACGCGGTGCAGAAGGTCGGCAACGGCCATCCCGGCACCGCGATGAGCCTGGCCCCGCTGGCCTACACCCTGTTCCAGCGGCAGATGCGCCACGATCCCTCGGACACCCACTGGCTGGGCCGCGACCGGTTCGTGCTGTCCTGCGGGCATTCGAGCCTGACGTTGTACCTGCAGCTGTACCTGGGCGGCTTCGGCCTCGAGCTCTCCGACATCGAGGCGCTGCGGACGTGGGGTTCCAAGACGCCGGGTCATCCGGAGTTCCGGCACACCAAGGGCGTGGAGATCACCACGGGCCCGCTGGGTCAGGGCCTGGCCTCGGCGGTGGGCATGGCGATGGCGGCCCGCTACGAGCGCGGCCTGTTCGATCCCGACGCCGCTGCCGGCGAGAGCCCGTTCGACCACTACATCTACGTCGTCGCCTCCGACGGCGACATGGAGGAGGGCGTGACCAGCGAGGCTTCCTCGCTCGCCGGCACCCAGCAGCTGGGCAACCTGATCGTGATCTGGGACGACAACAAGATCTCGATCGAGCACAACACCGACATCGCGCTGTCCGAGGATGTGCCGGCCCGCTACCGCGCGTACGGCTGGCATGTGCAGGAGGTCGAGGGCGGCGAGAACGTCGTCGGGATCGAGGACGCGATCGCGGCCGCGAAGAAGGTGACGGATAAGCCGTCGTTCATCGCGCTGCGCACCATCATCGGCTATCCGGCGCCGACGAAGATGAATACCGGCGGCGTGCACGGTTCAGCGCTGGGTGCCGACGAGGTCGCGGCCACCAAGAAGGTCCTGGGCTTCGACCCCGACAAGAGCTTCGACGTCAGCGAGGACGTCATCACCCACACCCGTGCGCTGGTGGGCCGCGGCAAGGAAGCGCGCGACGCCTGGCAGCAGGACTTCGACAGGTGGGCCGAGCGCGAGCCCGAACGCAAGCAGCTGCTGGACCGGCTGCTGGCCCAACAGCTACCCGACGGCTGGGACGCCGACCTGCCGCACTGGGAGCCCGGCTCCAAGGCGCTGGCCACCCGAGCCGCCTCCGGCGAGGTGCTCTCGGCGGTCGGGCCCAAGCTGCCCGAGCTGTGGGGTGGGTCCGCCGACCTGGCCGGCAGCAACAACACCACCATCAAGGGCGCCAATTCGTTTGGCCCACCGTCGATCTCGACCGAGGACTGGAACGCCACCTGGTACGGCCGGACGCTGCACTTCGGCATCCGCGAGCACGCCATGGGTTCGATCCTGTCCGGCATCGTGCTGCACGGCCCGACCCGCGCCTACGGCGGGACCTTCCTGCAGTTCTCCGACTACATGCGTCCGGCGGTGCGACTGGCCGCGCTGATGGACATCGACACCATCTACGTGTGGACCCATGACTCGATCGGCCTCGGCGAGGACGGCCCCACGCACCAGCCGATCGAGCACCTGGCCGCGCTGCGGGCCATCCCGCGGCTGTCGGTGGTGCGCCCGGGAGACGCCAACGAGACCGCATACGCGTGGCGGACGATCCTGGAGCGCGGCGCCTCGTCGGGCCCGGTCGGCCTCATCCTGGCCCGCCAAGGAATCCCGGTGCTCGAGGGCACCGACGCTGAAGGCGCCGCCCGGGGCGGTTACGTGCTGGGCGGCGGCAACCCGACCGACGACGCCGACGTGATCCTCATCGCGACCGGCTCGGAGCTGCAGTTGGCCGTCGAGGCCCAGAAGCTGTTGGCGGACAAGGACATCAACGCCACCGTGGTGTCGATGCCCTGTGTGGAATGGTTCGAGGCGCAGCCGCAGGACTACCAGGATGCGGTGCTGCCGCCGAGTGTGTCGGCACGCGTGGCCGTCGAGGCGGGCGTCGCGATGCCGTGGCACAAGTTCGTCGGCGACACCGGCGAGATCGTCTCCATCGAGCGCTTCGGCGAATCCGCCGACGACAAGACCCTGTTCCGTGAGTTCGGCTTCACCCCCGGTGCCGTGGTGGCCGCGGCGGAACGCGCATTGGACAACTGAGCACAGAGGAGTTGGCATGACCCAGAATCCGAACCTGGCCGCCCTGAGTGCCGCCGGCGTTTCCGTGTGGCTCGACGACCTGTCCCGCGACCGGCTGCAATCAGGGAACCTGAGCGAACTCATCAATACCCGCAGCGTCGTGGGCGTCACCACCAACCCGTCGATCTTCCAGGCCGCCCTGTCCAAGGGGCACGCCTACGACGCGCAGGTGGCCGAACTCGCCGAGCGCGGCGCCGACGTCGACGCCACCATCCGCACCGTCACCACCGACGACGTCCGCAACGCCTGCGACGTGCTGGCCAAGCAGTACGAAGCCTCCGACGGCGTCGACGGCCGGGTGTCCATCGAGGTCGACCCCCGGCTGGCCCACGACACCGACAAGACCATCCTGCAGGCCATCGAACTGTGGAAGATCGTCGACCGCCCGAACCTGCTGATCAAGATCCCGGCGACGCTGGCGGGGCTGCCGGCGATCACCGCGGTCATCGCGGAGGGCATTTCGGTCAACGTCACGCTGATCTTCTCCGTCGAGCGCCACCGCGGCGTGATGGACGCCTATCTCGCGGGCCTGGAAGCGGCCGCCGAGGCCGGCCACGATCTGGCCAAGATCCATTCCGTCGCTTCGTTCTTCGTCTCCCGGGTGGATACCGAGATCGACGCGCGGCTGGACAAGATCGGCACCCCGGAAGCGCTGGCCCTGCGCGGGAAGGCGGGCCTGGCCAACGCCCGGCTGGCGTACGCGGCGTATCAGGAGGTGTTCGAGGGCGGCGAGCGCTTCGAGGCCCTGACGGCCAAGGGGGCGCGAGTGCAACGGCCGCTGTGGGCGTCCACCGGGGTGAAGAACCCGGACTACCCCGACACCCTGTACGTCACCGAGCTCGTCGCGGCCAACACGGTCAACACCATGCCGGAGAAGACCCTCGAGGCCGTCGCCGACCACGGCCAGATCGCCGGTGACACCATCACCGGCACCGCCGAAGCGTCGCGGGGTGTGTTCGACGCACTGCAGGCCGCCGGTATCGACCTCGTCGACGTATTCACGGTGCTCGAGGACGAGGGTGTCGACAAGGTCGAGAAGTCGTGGCAGGAATTGATCGACGCCACCCAGGATCAACTCGACACCGCGGGGAAATGACCAACGGCGCCGCGGCGTACTGGGTGAACCCACTGCGGGACAAACGCGACAAGCGGATGCCCCGCGTCGCGGGACCGTGCGCGGTGGTGATCTTCGGAGTCACCGGCGATCTGGCCCGCAAGAAGCTGATGCCCGCCATCTACGACCTGGCCAACCGCGGACTGTTGGCCCCGCAGTTCGCACTGGTCGGATTCGCCCGCCGGGACTGGGCCGACGAGCACTTCGGCGAAGTGGTGCACGAAGCGGTGAAGGAACACTCCCGGACGCCGTTCCGCCAGGAGGTCTGGGACCGGCTGGCCGAGGGAATTCGGTTCGTGCACGGGGATTTCGACGACGAGGACGCATTCGCCCGGCTCGCCGACACCTTGCACAAGCTCGACGTCGACCGCGGCACCGGCGGCAATCACGCGTTCTACCTGTCCATCCCGCCGGCATCGTTCCCGGTGGTGTGCGAGAAGCTGTCCGAGTCCGGCCTGGCCGAGACCACCGACGACGGCTGGAACCGAGTGGTGATCGAGAAGCCGTTCGGTCACGATCTGGCCAGCGCAGAGTCGCTCAATGCCGTCGTCAACAGTGTGTTCCCGGAATCGTCGGTGTTCCGCATCGACCACTACCTGGGCAAGGAAACCGTCCAGAACCTGCTGGCCCTGCGATTCGCGAACGAGTTGTTCGAGCCGGTGTGGAATTCCCACTACGTCGACCACGTCCAGATCACGATGGCCGAGGACATCGGATTGGGCGGTCGCGCAGGCTATTACGACGGCATCGGCGCCGCGCGGGACGTCATCCAGAACCATCTGCTGCAGCTGATGGCGTTGACCGCGATGGAGGAACCGGTCAACTTCTCCCCCGCCGAACTGCATACCGAGAAGATCAAGGTGCTCTCGTCGGCACGGCTGGTCACCCCGCTGGACCAGAACACCTCGCGCGGCCAGTACACCGCCGGGTGGCAGGGCAGCCAGAAGGTGGTCGGACTGCTCGACGAGGAGGGCTTCTCCAAGACCTCCACCACCGAGACGTTCGCCGCCGTCACCGTCGAGGTGGACACCCGCCGGTGGGCCGGCGTGCCGTTCTATCTGCGCACCGGAAAACGGTTGGGCCGCAGGGTCACCGAGATCGCCCTGGTGTTCAAGCGGGCCCCGCACCTGCCGTTCGACGCCTCGATGACCGCCGAGCTCGGTCAGAACGCGCTGGTGATCCGGGTGCAGCCCGACGAGGGCATCACCCTGCGGTTCGGTTCCAAGGTGCCCGGACATCTGATGGAGGTCCGCGACGTCAACATGGACTTCTCCTACGGCTCGGCCTTCGCCGAAGAGTCTCCGGAGGCCTATGAGCGGCTGATCCTGGACGTGCTGTTGGGCGAGCCATCGTTGTTCCCCAACAACGAGGAGGTCGAATTGTCCTGGAAGATACTGGATCCCGCATTGGACAACTGGGCCACCGGTGGAAAACCCGATCCGTACGAGTCGGGCGGTTGGGGTCCGGAGTCAGCATTCGAGATGTTGCGCCGCACCGGTCGTGAGTGGCGGAGGCCCTAGTCGTGATAGTCGATCTGCCCGACACCAACACCAACGACGTCAATGCCAAGCTGGTAGACCTCCGCGAGGAGGGCGGCGTCTACGCGCAGAGCCGCGTTCTGACCCTGGTGATCGCGCCGGACACCGAGGCAATGATCGAGGATTCGATCGAGGCCGCCAACCATGCCAGCCGTGAGCATCCGTGCCGCGTGATCCTGGTCGGCCCGCTGGACCGGCTGGCCACCGAGGCCCGCCTGGACGCGCAGATCCGCGTCGGGCACGACGCCGGTTCGGGCGAGGTGGTCGTGTTGCGGCTGTCGGGTCCGCTGGCCAACCACGCCAGCAGTGTGGTTACCCCGTTCTTGCTGCCGGACACGCCGGTGGTGGCATGGTGGCCCGACCTCGCACCCGAGGTGCCTGCGCGGGATCCATTGGGCCAGTTGGCCGCCCATCGCATCACCGATGCCACCAACGGCGTCGACCCGCTGGCCTGCATCCGGAGCAGGCTGCACGGCTACACCCCCGGTGACACCGATCTGAGCTGGAGTCGCGTCACCTACTGGCGCGCCCTGCTGGCCTCCGCCGTCGACCAGGCCCCGCACGAACCGATCACGACAGCCTCGGTCTGCGGCCTGAAGTCGGAGCCGGCGCTCGATCTGCTGGCGGGTTGGCTGGCCAGCCGGATCGACGGCCCGGTGACCCGGACGGTCGGCGAGCTGAAGGTCGAATTGGAACGGCCCTCGGAGACCATCACGCTGGCCCGGCCACAGGACGGGGTGACGGCGACGTTGACCCGCACCGACCGGCCCGATGCGTTGCTCCCGCTGGCGCGCAGGGAAACCCGGGACTGCCTGGCCGAGGAGCTGCGCCGCCTCGATGCCGACGACATCTACCGCGAGGCCCTGGAGGGCCTGGACAAGGTGCAGTACTTATGACCGAGACGATCATCGAAACCTATTCCGACAGTGTCGAACTGGCGGTCGCCGCCGGGGCCCGCCTGGTCGGGGCCATCACGTCCGCGGTGGCCGGTCGCGGGGCGGCCCACATCGTGCTGACCGGTGGCGGTACCGGGATCGCGCTGCTGCGGCACGTCCGTGACTACGGGCTGGACATCACCTGGGGCAAGGTGCACCTGTACTGGGGCGATGACCGGTTCGTCCCGCACGACGACGATGAACGCAACTACAAGCAGGCCTACGAGGCCCTGCTGGAGAGCATCGACATTCCCGGCGCCAACGTGCATCCGATCCCGGCGTCCGACGGCGAGTTCGGCACCGACATCGAAGCCGCCGCCGTCGCCTACGAGCAGCTGCTGCCGGCCGGGTTCGACGTGCACCTCCTTGGAATGGGCGGCGAGGGCCACATCAACTCGCTGTTCCCCGAGACCGCGGCGGTGCGTGAGCAGGACCGCCTGGTGGTCGCGGTCACCGACTCCCCGAAGCCACCGCCGCAGCGGATCACGTTGACGCTGCCCGCCATTGCCCGTTCGCGGGAGGTCTGGCTGGTCGTCGGCGGCGCCGCGAAGGCCGAAGCGGTGGCCGCCGCCGTCGGCGGCGCCGATCCGGTCGACGTGCCCGCTGCCGGCGCGATCGGGCGGGAGAAGACGGTGTGGCTCCTCGACCGCGAGGCCGCCGCCGGCCTGTAGCCCTCCGGTTACCGCCGGGTCTTCTCAGCCCACGACGATGACGTGTAGCGTGCGTGGGCCGTGCACACCCTCGACTCGGTCGAGTTCGATGTCACTGGTCGCACTGGGTCCGCTGATCCACGTCAAAGGCCTGGTGTTGCTGCCCGCTTCGATCAGCCGCGACACGGCCTCCGGAACATCGCCGACGATCTGGCCGGTCTCGATCACGCACACGTGGACGTCGGGTACCAGGCTGAGTGCCCGCCGGCCCTGGCCCGGCCCGTGGTCGAGGATGATGGTTCCGGTGTTGGCGATGCCGACCGTCGCCGTAGTCACCACCGCGTCGATACCGTCCAATTCGGCTGCCCGGAGCCCTGTTTCGGCCACCCAGGTCACGTCGACCGCCGGGGCCCACCGGCGCTGCACGACATCGTCGGCGATGACGGTCACCGCCCCCGCGGCGGCCAGCGCCGCACCGATGGCCGCGGCCGCGCCGTCGGAGGGCACTCGGTCGACGACGGCGTGGTAGTCGCCGGTTCGTTCGATGAACCGATCGACGAGGTCGAGGTCCCCGGTGCTCACCGGCCGTCCGTAGGTCCACGGCACCGGCGGCGGCTCGGGCCGGTCGGCCAGCGCGGTACGGATGCGGGACAGGATCTCGTCACGGGCGCTCATCGACACCGCCGTTCGTCCGCTCCCACCACGACCGGAACGACTCGGCCGGCGGCACCGGAACGTCACGCGAACCCGACCACAGGCTCGCCGGCCACGGCAGCGATCGCAATATCTTCTTGCCGCCGAACAGCTTGCTGCGCAACGCCTTCCCGCCGACACCGGCCACCGACACGGCGGCCTCGAACCGGCGGTGGTCGGCGAACATCCAGCTGGCCCCCTTCATCGCCAGTTCCTCGGCCGATGGCAGTCCGCCGCGTTGCTCTTCGACCACCCGGGTCCGCAGATGCACCAGCAGCGAGGGGATGTCGATGCGCACGGGGCATACGTCGAAACAGGCACCGCACAAGCTCGATGCGTACGGCAGCGACTTGTCGACATCGCTTGCCGTGCCCCGTAATTGCGGGGTCAGGACTGCCCCGATCGGTCCGGGATACACCGACCCGTAGGAGTGGCCGCCGGCCCGTTCGTAGACCGGACACACATTCAGGCAGGCCGAACAACGGATGCAGCGCAACGCCTGCCGGCCCACCGTGTCACCCAGCGCGTTCGTCCGGCCGTTGTCGAGCAGCACGATGTGCATCTCGGTGGGCCCGTCGCCCGCCGACGGACCGGTCCAGATCGAGGTGTACGGGTTCTCCCGCTCCCCGGTGCTCGATCGCGGCAGCACCTGCAGGAACACTTCCAGATCGCGCCAGGACGGCAGCACCTTCTCGATGCCGACCACGGAGATCAGGGTCTCCGGCAGGGTCAGGCACATTCGCCCGTTGCCCTCGGACTCCACCACGACCAGGCTGCCCGTGTCAGCGATGGCGAAGTTGGCGCCCGAGACCGCGACCCTGGCGCGCAGGAATTTCTCCCGCAGGTGCAGCCGTGCGGCCTCGGCGAGCCGCCGCGGCTCGTCGGTCAGGTCCGCCGGCGCCGGACGGCCGACCTTGCCCATCTCGCGCAGGAAGATCTCGCGCACTTCGGCCCGGTTGCGGTGGATCGCCGGCACCAGGATATGGCTGGGCCAGTCGTCACCGAGTTGGACGATCAGCTCCGCGAGATCCGTTTCCCAGGCGTCGATTCCGGCGGCGGCCAGCGCTTCGTTGAGCTCGATCTCCTGGGTGGCCATGGACTTGACCTTGACGACTTCTTTTCGGTCGGTGGCGCCGAACTTGGCGCGGACCAGATCCACCACGATGCGGGTGGCCTCGGCGGCGTCGCGCGCCCAGTGCACCGTGGCGCCCGCCGCGGTGGCATTGGCCTCGAACTCCAGGAGGTACTCGTCGAGGTGCGCCAGCGCGCGATTCTTGATCGCTTCGGCCGCCAGCCGCAGCTGCTCCCAATTGTCCAGCTCGCCAACCACATCCGCTCGCTTTGTGCGGATGATTCCCGTCGCGTGCGCGAGGTTGCGGCGTTGCACCGAGTTGCTCAGGGCCTCGCGTGCGGCAACCTGGAACTTCGGCATGCCGATGAACTGGGCGGTCACGCCGACGTGCGGATGACCGGTCATGCGGGATGCTCCTCGGTGGACGCCAGGATCTCCGCCAGGTGCAGCACCCGCATCCCGCTGCGCTGCCGGGACAGCATCCCCCCGATGTGCGCCAGGCATGAATTATCACTGGCGACAAGGACTTCGGCGCCGGCATTGCGGACGTGCCGCACCTTGTCCGAGCCCATCGCCACCGACGTGTCGGCGTTCTTCATCGCAAATGTCCCGCCGAACCCACAGCACTGATCGGCGCCGGGCAGCTCGATGAGATCCAGGCCACGCACCGCGCGCAGCAGCTGCAGGGGCCGGTCCCCCACCCGCAACATCCGCAACGAGTGGCAGGTCGGGTGATACGTCACGCGGTGTGGGAAGTACGCCCCGACGTCGATCACGCCGAGGACGTCGACCAGGAATTCCGAGAGCTCGTGGACCCGCGGTGCCAGCGCGTCGACCGCGGCACGCAGGCCGGGATCGCCGGCGCGGGCGACCACGTCGCGGTGCTGGTGGCGCACCGATCCGACGCACGAGCCCGACGGGGCCACGATCGCGTCGTAGCCGGCGAACGCCTCGACGAAGGTACGCACCGCCGGGACCGCTTCGGCGGCATAACCGGTGTTGGTGAACATCTGTCCGCAGCAGGTCTGGGCCATCGGGAAGTAGACGGCACAGCCCAGTCGGCGCAGCAACCGGACCACGGACTTGGGGGTTTCGGGCCACATGATGTCGTTGAAACAGGTCGCGAACAGAGCAACCTTCAATTCGGCGCGGGCTGGTGCGCTCACTCTCGAAGCATCCCCGACACCGGGCTCGGCCGCAGCGCTATGCGTTGAACCCGTCGACCGTGTCTGTGCCACCCCGCTAGTCTCATGCCCATGGTTGACAAGAGCGACTACCCGGCGCCCCGACCCGCCAAGAAGCGGCTCCAGACCCTGGCGCAGGCGGCGCTGAACGCCGACGTCACGGTCGGCCAGGTCGAGGAAGTACTCGAGGGGCTCGGTGAGACGCTGGCCGACCTGAACCGCTCCACCGACGGCCTGGACGCCACCCTGGTCCGGTTCAACGAGACGATCACCAAGATCGACGAACTGGCGCCGCGACTGATCGGTGTGGTCGAGCGGCTCGAAAAGATCGTCGACCGGGTGGAACGGATTGTCGACATCGGCGAGACCGTCGTGTCGCCCCTCTCGGCAACCGAGAACGCGGTTCGCGGGGTGATCTCCGCAGTGCGCAGCAGGGCCGGTATGTAAGCCTGTGGATAACCGGGCGCCGAGTCTGGCGCCGCCGGTAATCTGCACACATGGCCGACGACGACGACCTCGAATCTCGCGTCACGGCGCTCGAGGGTCAGGTGCGGGACCTGTCCGTTCGTACCAATGCGAATTCGCACGATGCTGCGGCGGCACGCATCCTCGCCGGCGCCGCGGACCGCGATGTGACCGAAATCCGCGCCGAGATCCGTGATTTCCGCGCAGAGTTCGGAGAATTCCGCGCAGGCGTTCGGCAGGAATTCGCCGACGTACGTGCAGAATTCCGCCAGGAATTCGCCGACGTACGTACCGTATTCCGGCAAGGATTCGCGGACGTGCGTTCCGAGTTCGGCGATTTCCGGGCCGCCACGACCGCGTCCTTCAATGCCCAGCGCCAGGACTTCGTCGACCTGCGAAACCACGTGAACGACGGCTTCGCCCGGATGGACGACGGATTCACCGAGATTCGCGGGCGGCTGGACGGCACGGCCGCGGGACTCCAGCAGATCGCCGACACGCTACAGACGATGAACCGGGTCCCGCCGAGTTGGCCCAGTGTTAGCCCTAATACCGTTCACGAACCGTTCGACGTAGGGCGCAAAGCGACGATCTGGTCGTTATCGCGCAGATAGTCCGTTCGCCGATTTCGACAGCATCTTCCTCGACGGTCCGCGCGCGGTGCGGGGTCAGCGGGCGGCGGCCGAGGGCTATCGGTAGCTGGCCGCCCTGCTGGGCCAGTCGCTGGACATGACCCTGTTCGCCGACCCGGTAGCCCCGCGATTCGCGGATCTGACCACACCGTTCCGCCAGGACCGCCGTCACAATGTGCTGGCGCCGCCATACCGCACCGGTGGTGCGACCTACGGATACTCGATGCAGGACGCGGTCTACTGCCTCGGGGCGTTCGCACTGGAGCCGACGAAGCGCTGAACATCACCCTCACTCATCCGGCCTGCCGGTTCTGGAACTTCACCCTGTGGAACCAGTTCATGTCCGCGGTGGACACCGAGTCCTCCCCAGCGGGATCAATTGCGGCTCAGCGGTTCCCAATGCCGACGGCTCGGCAACGCTGGTGATCGCCCGGGACCTGCTGGCTCATCCCAATGCCCTGTCGACCAGGGATCACGCCGAGGACCTGATGGCGTTCCGCTGGTTCTTCGCCGACGACATGCCCGAACACCCCAGCACCACCGTGGTTCCCGTCCACCAGGCGCCACGTACCGTCGGCTGACCCTAGCCGCTGTTGCGCAGGGCCGTCGCCAGCCCGCTCATGGTGAGCAAGATTCCCCGCTGGGTCTTCTCGTCGGTGGCACCGGCCCGGTACTGCCGCAGCAGCTCGACCTGAAGGTGGTTCAGCGGCTCGAGGTACGGGAACCGGTTGAAGACCGAACGCGCCAGCGCCGGGTTGTCGGCGAGCAGATCGTCCTGCCCGGTGATCAGCTTGTGCATCGCGATGGTGCGCTGGTGTTCGGCCAGGATCTTGTCGAACACCCGAGCCCGCAGTTCGGCATCCTCGACCAGTTCCGAGTACTGGGCCGCCAGGCCCATGTCCGACTTCGCCAGCACCTGGGCCATGTTCGAGAGCACCGTGCGGACGAACGGCCAGCGCTCGTACAGATCCTGTAGCACGGTCAGCCGGTCCTCGCCGGCGGCCTTGCCGTCGGCGATCCACTCCTCGACCGCAGTTCCCGTGCCGTACCAGCCGGGCAGCATCACCCGCGACTGGCTCCAGGCCAGGACCCACGGGATCGCCCGCAGATCGGAGATCGACGTGGTCGGTTTCCGCGACGTCGGCCGGCTACCGATGTTCAGCGAACCGATCTCGCTGAGCGGGGTGGACTCCTTGAAGTACTCCACGAAACCCGTTGTTCCATGGACCAATTCGGAGTACGCGCGTTGCGCGCGCGCCGCCAGGTCATCGAGGATCTCGTACGCGAACTCGGCCAGACCGCCCAGTCCTTCCATGTCCAGCAGCGTCGACTCCAGGGTGGCGGCCACCAGGGTCTCCAGATTCCGGTGGGCCATCAGGGGTTCGGCATACTTGGCCGCGATGATCTCGCCCTGTTCGGTCAACCGCAGCGATCCGTTGACGGCCCCCGGCGGTTGCGCCAGGATCGCGTCGTAGCTCGGGCCGCCACCACGGCCGACCGTCCCGCCACGACCGTGGAAGAGCCGCAACCGGATTCCCGTCCTGGCCGCCATCTCGACGAGGTCGAGTTCGGCCCGGTACAGCGCCCAGTTGGCGGCCAGGTATCCGCCGTCCTTGTTGGAGTCGGAGTAGCCGAGCATGATCTCCTGGCTGTCCCCGCGGGCGGTGACGATGCCGCGATACAGCGGCAGGCCCAGGACCGACTCCATGATCACCGCACCGCTCTGCAGGTCATCGATCGTCTCGAACAGCGGTACCACCCCGACCGGGCAGTAGGGCGTCGCACCGGCGGCGTCCAGCAGGCCGGCTTCCTTGAGCAGCAGCGCGGCCTCGAGCATGTCCGACACCGACTGACACATCGAAATGATGTAGTTCGGCACGGCCAGCGGCCCGTACAGGTCGACGGCGCGCGCGGCCGCCCGGACGATGTCGAGCTCCTTTCGGGCCAGTTCGGACAGCTCGGCGTCCGCGGTGGTCAGCGGCCGGCGGGTGGACAGTTCGCGTACCAGGATCTCGACGCGCTGATCCTCGGGTAGCGACGCGTAATCCGGATGCACACCGGCCCATGCCAACAGCTCGGCGACCACCTGTTCGTGCATCTCCGAGTTCTGCCGCATGTCCAGGCCGCACAGGTGAAAACCGAAGACGCGCAACGCTTCCCGTAGCCGCGCCAACCGATCGTGGGCCAGCAGGGCGCTCCCGTTCGCACGCAACGACGCGTCGATGACGTCCAGATCGGCCAGGAACTCACCTGGGGTGTCATAGCGCGGCAGCCCACGATCCAGCTCATGTTCGGGCTGGCGATCCAGGATGGCCAGAGCGGTGGCGGTCAGCCGGGCATGAACGCCGCGCAGCGCACGACGGTAGGGCTCGTCGGCGCGCGCCGGCTCGTCGAGCGCGTCGGCCAGGGCGTCCAGTTCGGCGCTGACGTGCACCAGCCGGACCGACATCGACAGCTCCTCCTCGAGCGCGGTGAGCTCGCGGAAGTAGTGGGCGAACGCGGTGTGCGCGGCGCTGCCGCTGGCCAGGCGCACCACCTCGGCCGTCACGTTCGGATTGCCGTCGCGGTCGCCCCCGATCCACGATCCAGGGCGCAGGATCGGCTCGGTCAGCAGTTGGGCATCGGGCCAGCGCGCCGCCAGCGCGTCGCGGACCTCGGCGTTGACCTGTGGGATGACCTCGAAGAACGCCGCCGGGTAGTAGCGCAGTCCGGTCTCGATCTCGTCCTGGATCTTCAAGCGGGACAACCGGATCAGCGCGGTCTGCCACAGCGTCAGGATCTGCCGGCGCAACTCGGCCTCGATGCTGCGGCCGTCGTCGGAGTGGGTGTGCCCGCGTGCGTGCAGCCGCATCAGCTGGGTGATGTGGTGCTGGGTGTCGAACACGGTCCGCCGACGCGTCTCGGTCGGATGCGCGGTGATGACCGGGGCGACCAGTGCGCCGCGCAGGGCGTCGGCGACGATCTCGGCGTCCAGGCCGGCGCCGTCGAGTTTCAGGTAGGTGGCGTCCAGGGTGCTGTCCTGCGGCGGTTCGCCCGCGGCGACGTGAACGGCGCGGCGGCGCTCCCGGTGGATGTCCTCGGCGACGTTGGCCAGCAGCGCGAAGGTGGTGAAGGCGCGGATGACGGGGATCGCGGTCGCGGCGTCGATCCCGTCGAACATCGCGGCGAGGTCGGCCCGGTCGATCTCGGAACGACGGACCCGGAACGATTCGACCCGGGCGCGCTCCACCAGGTCGAAGATCTCCGCCCCGTTCTGCTCCCGGACGGTGTCGCCGAGGATCCCGCCGAGCAACCGAATGTCCTCGCGCATCGGTTCGGTGGCTTCGCGGCCGACCTGCGTGCGCAGGACGGCGCCGATCGGTTCCAGGGCGGTGTCGGGGGCTTCTGCCATGCCTCCAGTATCGGGGCACCGCTGGACGGCCGCAGGGCAAGAGCCGGCCCCCGGGCCGACAACGACCTGATCAGCCGGAGTGGCGGCGGGTTCGGCGGGCCCGCTCGGCCAGCGGCCCGACCGAGCCGCGAGCGGACAGACGGCGGGGCGCGCGGTACTGCAACTCGGTGAATGCGCCCGCGGTCACGGTGGCGATACAGTCGGCGACGCCGATCTGGCGGGAGGCGAACAGCGGGACGGCCACGTGGACGTGGTGTTCGCCCGGGCCGGCCGGGATGATCACCCGGCCCCAGCCGACGACCGGCACCGAACGTCCATCCAGCAGGATCGTCGGGGTGCACAGCGCGTAGCCGAGCAGTAGCGGGAAGTAGCCCGTGGTGACGGCGACACCTTCGAGAGCGGGAACGACCCCGTCGTCGGGATCGTCGAGGTCGTCCTCGTCGTCCCCGGGCAGGCCCAGACGCACGGGCCGGGCGCTAGGCGCCGTACTTGATCTGCAGGCCCATCGCGATGATGGACACCAGCCAGATACCGGTGATGAACAGGGTCAACCGGTCGAGGTTCTTCTCCACCACGGTGGATCCGGACAGGCTGGACTGCACACCGCCGCCGAACAGCGTGGACAGACCGCCACCCTTGGCGCGGTGCAGAAGGACGAGCAGAACCACCAGAAGACTGGTGATCACCAGCACGATCCGCAGGGCCAATTCCATGCCGGCCAGCCTACCGGTTCATAGCACCGCCACCGAATGTGGGCCTTATGCAGGGAATTCGCGTCGTTTTCCTCCATTACCCACACACTCGGCGACGACTCAGGGCAGCGGTCCGCCCGCGGCGATGGCACTCAGGGTGGCGAACTGTTCGCCGTCCAGCGACGCCCCGCCCACCAGTGCGCCGTCGACGTCGGACTGGCCGACGATCTCGCCGACATTCTTGGCGTTCACCGATCCGCCGTAGAGCACCCGGACCGTCGCGGCGATCTCCGGCGTGGCCAACTGCGCGAGTTCGGCACGGATCGCCGCACACACCTCCTGCGCATCGGCCGCGCTGGCCACCCGGCCGGTGCCGATGGCCCAGACCGGCTCGTAGGCGATGACGATGGTGCCGATCTGCTCGGCGCTCAGCCCGGCCAGGGAACCGCGCAGCTGTTCGACGTTGTACTCGACGTGGTTACCCGCCTCGCGGATCTCGAGACCCTCGCCGATACAGACGATCGGCGTCAGGCCGTTCGCGAGTGCCGCGGCGGTCTTCGCGGCCACCAGTTCGTTGCTCTCGCCGTGGTAGGTCCGCCGTTCGGAGTGCCCGATGACGACGAACGTGCAGCCCAGTTTGGCCAGGAACGCACCACTGATCTCGCCGGTGTACGCGCCGGACTGGTGCTGCGAGAGGTCCTGGGCGCCGTAGGTCAGCCGCAGTTTGTCGCCGTCGACCAGGGTCTGCACGCTGCGCAGGTCGGTGAACGGCGGGATGACGGTGACGTCGACCTTGTCGAAGTACTTGTCGGGCAACGAGAAAGCGATCTTCTGCACCAGGGCGATGGCCTCGAAGTGATTGAGGTTCATCTTCCAGTTGCCGGCTATCAGCGGCTTACGGGACACGACGGGCTCCTAGGTCTCTAGAACGGCGATGCCGGGAAGTTCTTTGCCCTCCAGGTACTCCAGCGACGCTCCACCGCCGGTGGAGATGTGGCTGAAGCCGTCCTCGGCCAGGCCCAGGGTGCGTACCGCGGCCGCCGAGTCGCCGCCTCCGACCACGCTGAAGGCGCCCTTGGCGGTGGCGCCGATGATGGCCTCGGCCACCCCCTTGGTGCCGGCAGAGTACGACGGGAACTCGAACACCCCCATGGGGCCGTTCCAGAAAATGGTCCTGGCGTTCGACAACAGCGCGGTGAACCGCTTGACCGATCCGGGTCCGATGTCCAGACCCATCTTGCTGTCCGGAATACTTTCGGCGGCAACGGTTTCCGGCGGCGAGTCGGCCGCGAACTTCTCGGTGACGACGAAGTCCACCGGCAGGTGGATGACGTCGCCGTGGTCCTCGAGCAGCTTCTTGCAGGTGTCGATCATGTCCTTCTCGAGCAGCGAGGTACCCACCGGAAGTCCTTGTGCGGCAAGGAAGGTGAAGCACATTCCGCCGCCGATCACCAGGCTGTCGGCCTTGGTGGCCAGATTCTCGATGACCTTGAGCTTGTCGGACACCTTGGAACCGCCGAGGACCACCGCGTAGGGCCGCTCGTGCGATTCGGTCAGCTGACGCAGCACACCGACCTCGGTGGCCACCAGCGTGCCGGCATAGTGCGGCAGCAGTTTGGCCACGTCGTAGACCGACGCCTGCTTGCGGTGCACGACGCCGAACCCGTCCGACACGAAGGCGGCATCGTCACCGACGAGTTCGACCAGGGCCTTGGCCAGCGACTCCCGCTCGGCCTCGTCCTTGGACGTCTCGCGCGGGTCGAAGCGGATGTTCTCCAGCAGCAGGATGTCGCCGTCGGTCAGGCCCTCGGCCCGCGCCAGCGCGTCGGTGCCCACCACGTCGCCGGCCAACTGAACGTGCCTGCCGAGGCGCTCACCGAGATCCCTGGCCACCGGGGCCAACGAATATTTCGGGTCCGGTGCCCCGTCGGGCCGCCCGAGGTGGGCGGTGATGACCACCTTGGCGCCCGCGTCCGCGAGCGCCTTCAGGGTGGGCAGCGAGGCGATGATCCGTCCCGGATCGGTGATCTTCGCGCCGTCGAGGGGGACGTTGAAGTCGGAGCGCACCAGCACGCCCCGACCCGCAACTCCCTCGGCCAGCAGATCGTCAAGTGTCTTGACGCTCATTGGATTACAGCGACTTGCCGACCAGACCGACCAGGTCGACCAAGCGGTTCGAGTAGCCCCACTCGTTGTCGTACCACGACACGGCCTTGGCCTGGTTGTCGATCACCTTCGTCAGGCCCGCATCGAAGATCGAGCTGTGCGGGTCGGTGACGATGTCGCTGGACACGATCGGCGCGTCGTAGTACTTGAGGATGCCCTTCAGCGGTCCCTCGGCGGCGGCCTTCATGGCGGCGTTGATCTCGGCGGCGGTGGCGGCCTTCTTCAACTCCACCGTGAGGTCGGTGCAGGAGCCCGTGGGGATCGGCACCCGCAGCGCGTAGCCGTCGAGCTTGCCCTTGAGTTCGGGGAGCACCAGACCGATGGCCTTGGCCGCGCCCGTCGAGGTGGGCACGATGTTCAGCGCGGCGGCGCGGGCGCGACGCAGATCGCTGTGCGGGCCGTCCTGCAGGTTCTGATCCTGGGTGTAGGCGTGCACGGTGGTCATCAGGCCCTTGACGATGCCGAACTCGTCGTTGAGCACCTTGGCGAACGGCCCGAGGCAGTTGGTGGTGCACGACGCGTTGGAGATGATGTTCTGGCTGCCGTCGTACTTGTCGTCGTTGACGCCCATCACGATGGTGATGTCCTCGTCGGTCGCCGGCGCGGAGATGATGACCTTCTTGGCACCGGCCGCCAGGTGACCCTTGGCCTTCTCGGCCTTGGTGAAGATGCCGGTCGACTCGACGACGACGTCGACGCCGAGGTCACCCCAGGGCAGTGCGGCCGGGCCTTCCTTGACCTCGAGCGCCTTGATCTTGGTGTTGCCCACCACGATGGTGTCGTCACCTTCCAGGCTGACGTCGTAGGGCAGCCGGCCCAGGATCGAGTCGAACTTCAGCAGGTGCGCCAGCGACGCGTTGTCGGTCAGGTCGTTGACCGCGATGATCTCGATGTCCTTGGCCTTGCCCGCGGCCTGCTGCGCGTCCAGAGCGCGGAAGAAGTTGCGCCCGATACGCCCGAATCCGTTGACGCCTACCCGGATGGTCACTTGTGTCTCCTTGGTCGTTTTCAGTGCTCGCCGATCAGCCTAGTGCCGCGGCGGCAGGGCCGTGCTGTTTGGTCGCCAAACCGTCCCCGCCGCCGGGCGGTGGTGAAGACTCCGGTGGTGCCAATCGTCGCCGCAGTGGCTTCGGGATCGCGCGGCGCCCATCGAGAACTGGATTCGGCATTGTCGAGCGCATACGTCACCGCGGGGTCCATCGTCATCGCGGCACCCTCAGCACGGACCGCACGTTCGCGCTCTCGCCCCAACGCGGCGATCACGATGCCTCCGGTCTCACACAGCGCTTCCAGGACGAAGGTGAAATGCGGCGCATCCGCGTCCGGTGTGGTTCCCGACGGACCTGACGGGCTCGCGGCGCGATACGCGGCGTATGCGGCGCCGCGCAGCACTCCCGCCACCTCGGGCCGGGCCTCGGCGATCGCACGCGCGCACAGCGACAGGCACGGCGCAGTCTGCATCAGTGCGGCGCTCCACCGCCAGAGATGCATTGTCCTGGTCGCCAACGTGAGAGTTAGCGCCCAATCCCGCAGGCGGGCTGCCACCATGGTGGCTGTCAGTAGCCCCGAGGAGATCTCTTCCCCCGGAGCGCCTCCGATCGCCAGACTCTCGGTCAGAAGTGCCCGTGCGCCGAGCGGATCGTGTTCCGCCAACGCAAAGGCCTGAGCACGATCGCACGGGCATACCGGAACGGCGGGCCAACGCAACGGAATCATCGGCGATCGGGATCGCCCGGCTACTTTCGCCACCCAACACCGCACAGCTCTCCATGTAGGCCAGGAAGATCGCGGCGAGTCCCAATTGGCCTGCAGCGCCAGCCAGTTCGGCAGAATGCACGTACGCCTCACGCCCGTTGCCCCCACGGCGCTCGGCCTGCGGGCTACGCCCATCGGCTTCCGCTGCCCGGGAACAGAATTCGTTCACCGCCGCCCAATCACCGGTGTGCTGCGCGATGTAGGCGGCCATCACCAATACTTGCGGATATCCCGGCTCTCGATTGGCCTCGGGCAGATTCAGGACCTGGAGCACCGGAATCGTCACGACCTCCCCTGTGGGACCTTCGGCGCGGTCCTGATGAGGTTGGCTGGCAACGAGTTCGACGGCGAGTTCGGTGTCCGCTCTGTCGATCGCGTTCGAGAGCGCGGCACGCAAGTTGTCCGGCCATGCCCCATCCTCCCTGCGCGGCCAGTTCCGCCGATTCTCGTCCATCGCGGCACAGGGAGCGACGAGTTCGGCGAATCGAAGCGACCGCGAAGGTGCTCGAATATGCATCGCACGGCGGTACATCGCGTACCGGCACGCACGCTCACGGTGGAATGGGGGCGCGGAGGCGGTGTGGTTGGCTCAGGCCTCGTCGAGGAGCTCCGGGGTGACCGCCGACTCGGTGTCGGGGATCCCGTCCTGTTTGGCCTTGCGATCGGCCATCGACAGCAATCGCCGGATACGCCCTGCCACAGCATCTTTCGTCATCGGCGGATCGGCGAGCCGGCCGAGTTCCTCCAGCGAGGCCTGCCGGTGCTCGACGCGCAACTTGCCGGCCGCGGCCAGATGGTCGGGCACCCCGTCGCCGAGGATGTGCAGCGCGCGTTCCACGCGCGCTGCCGCCGCCACCGCCGCCCGGGCCGAGCGCCGCAGATTGGCATCGTCGAAGTTGGCCAGCCGGTTGGCCGTCGCCCGGACCTCCCGGCGCATCCGGCGTTCCTCCCAGGTCAGCCGGGTGTCCTGGGCGCCCATCCGGGTCAGCAGCGCGCCGATGGCTTCACCGTCGCGCACCACCACCCGGTCGGCCCCGCGGACCTCGCGCGCCTGGGCGCTCACCCCGAGCCGGCGGGCCGCACCGACCAGCGCCAGGGCCGCCTCCGGTCCGGGGCAGCTGACCTCGAGGGCCGAGGAGCGGCCCGGTTCGGTGAGCGATCCGTGCGCCAGGAACGCCCCGCGCCAGGCGGCCTCGGCGTCGGCGACGCTGCCGCCTACCACCTGGGCCGGCAGACCGCGCACCGGGCGGCCGCGCAGATCCAGCAGGCCGGTCTGGCGCGCCAGCGCCTCACCGTCCTTGGCGACGCGTACGACATACCGCGTGCTCTTTCGGATTCCACTGGCGGACAGCACATGCACGACGGCGTTGTAGCCGTACAGATCGAAGATGTCCTTGCGCAACCGGCGCGCGATGATGCCCAGATCCACCTCGGCTTCGACAACCACCCGCCCCGCGACGATGTGCAGTCCCCCGGCGAACCGCAGCAGTGCCGCGACCTCGGCGCGGCGTGCGCTGACGGAATTGACCACCAGCCGGCTCAGCTCGTCCTTGACCTCGGCCGTCATCGCCACGGATCGTCACCTCTCGGTCGGCTAGGGCTCGGTACGTCAGCGCCCGGCGCGGGCGTCGGGATGGTGGGCGCCGCGGGCGCGGAGCCGGGCGCACCGACGCCGTCGAGCGCCGCCGCCAGCTTCGCGGGGTCATGTAATGGTGTACCAGGTCTCGAGACGTCGGCAAACCTGACGTCGGCCTCGAGTATGGCGGCCGCCCGGCGCAACTGCTCACGTTCGCGCTCGCCGGCCACCCGGCCCGCGTCGATGATCACGTCGTGGACGGTGAAATCTGGCGCGTGCTGGGCGAGCACATGCAGGTGACGCTCCGCGGAGAACCCCGCTGTCTCCCCCGGCTCGTCGGCCAGGTTGAGCACGAGCGCCCGGCGCGCCGCGGTGGCCGCCAGGGCATTGGCCAGGCCCGGCACCAGAACGTGCGGGATCACACTGGTGAACCATGAGCCCGGCCCCAGCACGACGAGGTCGGCGTCCATGATCGCGTCGACGGCCTGGCGGGTGGCCGGCGGATTGCCCGGCAGCAGCCGCACCCGGCGGACCTTGCCCGGCGCGGTCGCAATGGCCACCTGCCCGCGGATCGCCCTGCTCATCCGGGGGTCCGATTCCAGACCGGTCACATCGGCCTCGATCTGCAGGGCGATCGGGCACATCGGCAGCACGCGGCCGCGGACCCCCAGGATGCGGCCCACCTCGTCGAGCGCGGCCACCGGGTCACCGAGCACCTCGCTGATACCGGCCAGCAGCAGATTGCCGATGGGGTGACCGGCAAGGGCCCCGTTCCCGCCGAAGCGATGCTGGATGATGGTGGCCCACAGCCGACCGTGCGGACTGTCGGATGCCAACGCCGCCAACGCCATTCGCAGATCGCCGGGCGGCACGACGTCGATCTCGCTGCGCAGCCGGCCCGACGAACCGCCGTCGTCGGCGACCGTCACCACCGCGGTGACGTGCGGGGTCAACCGGCGGGTCGCCGACAGGGTGGCGTACAGGCCGTGCCCACCCCCGAGCGCGACAATGCGGCGGCTCAACGCTCGACTCCCGTGCGCGGACTCATCCTCGCCGCCTCATTCGCGGCCCAGATCCCTGTGCAGGGCCCGCACCGCGAGGTTGGAGTCTGCCGACAGCAGCCCGGTCAGCGCCTCGGCCATTGCAACACTGCGGTGCTTGCCGCCGGTGCAGCCGATGGCAACCGTCATGTACCGCTTTCCCTCCCGCTGATACCCGTCCACCACTAGTCCCAGCAGCTCATGGTATGTCGACAGGAAGCGCTGCGCGCCGGGTTGACCGAGCACATAATCCCGCACCGCCGGATGCTGACCCGAATGCGGCCGCAGCTCGTCCACCCAATGCGGGTTCGGCAGGAACCGGACGTCCATGACCATGTCGGCATCCATGGGCAGGCCGTACTTGAATCCGAACGACTCCACAGTGACGCTGGTGGTCGGTGCCGTCTCCGCGCCGAAGGAGCGCTCGACGATCTCGCGCAACGCCGGTACCGACAGCGCCGACGTGTCGATCAACAGGTCCGCGGTCGCGCGCACCGGCGCCAGCAGGGCGCGTTCGGCCGCAATCCCCTCGGCCAGCGTCGTCTCCCCCTGCATGGGATGGCTGCGCCGGTTCTGTTCGTAGCGCCGGACCAGGATCTGGTCGGAGGCCTCCAGGAACAGCACCCGTGGGGTGATACCGCGGGTGGCTAGCTCCGAGCGCACCGAGTCCAGGTCACCGGAGAATCCCCGCGACCGCACGTCCATGACGACGGCGAGCTGGGTGATGCGCGATCCGGCGGCCAGCCCCAGATCTACCATCCGGGTGATCAGCTCCGGCGGCAGGTTGTCCGCCACGTACCAGCCCAGGTCCTCGAGCACCTTGGCGGCCGTGCCACGGCCAGCACCCGAAAGTCCGGTCACCAGAACGACATCGATGCCCGAATCCGGCTCCAGTGCCCCGAATTCGTCATACGTCACGTCGTCTGCTCTGTCTGTCATCGCGTCACCTGTTCCGCAACGTCATCATCGCCCAGCGTCGGCTCCCCTGCCGCCGATCCCGCAGAATCCGGGGCCGACGGCCCGGCCCCCAGCGCCGTCAGCACCGCCGTCGCGGTGGCCACCCCGATACCGGGGACCGAGGTGATCTCCTCCACCGAAGCGTCCCGCAGCCGCGCCACCGACCCGAAATGCGTTACCAGCGCCTTGCGCCGATGCTCGCCCAGGCCCGGAACGGCGTCCAGCGCCGATGCGGTCATCCGCTTCGAGCGCTTGCTCCGGTGGAAGGTGATGGCGAAGCGGTGCGCCTCGTCCCGGATGCGTTGCAGCAGATACAGACCTTCGCTGTTGCGCGGCATGATGACCGGGTCCGGTTCGCCCGGCACCCAGACCTCCTCGAGCCGTTTGGCCAGTCCGATCACCGCCACATCGGTGACACCGAGGTCGGCCAGCACGGCCGCCGCCGCGTTCACCTGCGGTGCGCCACCGTCGACGACGTACAGGTTCGGCGGGTAGGCGAACCGGGCGGGCCGTCCAGCCGGAGCCGCGGAGTCGGCGACATCGGACGTGGTCGCCGGCTCGCCGGGGGCGTTGACGCTCTGGGCGTCCCGCACGTGCCGCCAGAACCGGCGGCGGGTGACCTCGGCGATGGAGCCGACGTCATCGGAGCGCCCGTCGCCGGCGGCCTCCCGGATCGCGTAGTGCCGGTAGTCGGACTTGCGCGGCAGACCGTCCTCGAACACCACCAGCGAGGCCACGACATCGGTGCCCTGCACGTGGCTGATGTCCACGCATTCGATGCGCAACGGCGCATCGGCCAGACCCAGGCAGTCCTGAATGCCCTGCAGCGCAGCGGATCTGGCGTTGAAGTCACCGGCCCGGCGCATCTTGTGCTGCTGCAGCGCCTCGGCCGCGTTGCGCTGCACGGTTTCGGCCAGCGCCCGCTTGTCGCCGCGGCGCGGCACCCGCAGGACCACCCGCGAACCCCTCAGCCCCGACAGCCACGCGGCGAGCTCGTCGGAGTTGGGCGGCAGGCAGGGCACCAGCACCTCACGCGGGACCGGGTTGGTGGCCTCGTCGCCGGTGAAACCGCCCTCGTCGGCAGCGCCGCCCAGTTCCGCCTGCGCCCCATAGAACTGCGTGACGAACTGCTCGACCAATTGCGCCTCGACGGAGTCCTCCGGATCGCTTGGCCCACTAGGCTTTTCCACCACCCAACCGCGCTGGCCCCGGACCCGCCCACCGCGCACGTGGAACACCTGAACGGCAGCCTCGAGCGCGTCCTCGGCGAAGGCCACCACGTCGGCATCGGTGCCGTCGCCCAGGACCACCGCCTGCTTCTCGAGCACCCGGCGCAACGCCGAAAGATCGTCGCGCAGCCGGGCGGCCCGCTCGAAGTCGAGGGCCTCGGCGGCATCCGTCATCTGCTGCTCGAGCTCACGGGCGTAGCGATCGGTCTTGCCCGACAGGAAGTCGCAGAAGTCCTCGACGATCCGGCGGTGTTCGTCGGCGCTGACCCGCCCCACGCACGGCGCGGCGCATTTGTCGATGTAGCCGAGCAGACAGGGCCGGCCGATCTGGTTGTGCCGCTTGAAAACTCCGGTCGAACAAGTACGGGCCGGGAAGACCCGGGTGAGCAGATCCACCGTCTCGCGGATCGCCCAGGCGTGCGAGTACGGACCGAAATACCGCACCCCCTTGCGCCGGGCGCCGCGATAGACGAACAGGCGCGGGTACTCCTCGCCGACGGTGACGGCCAGCACCGGGTAGGACTTGTCGTCGCGGTAGCGGACGTTGAACCGCGGATCGAATTCCTTGATCCAGTTGTACTCGAGCTGGAGCGCCTCGACCTCGGTGGTGACCACCGTCCACTGAACATTCGCCGCCGTGGTGACCATCTGGCGGGTACGCGGGTGCAGTCCGGCGATGTCGGCGAAGTACGACGTCAGCCTGCTGCGCAGGTTCTTGGCCTTGCCCACGTAGATGACGCGGCCGTGCTGATCGGAGAACCGGTAGACGCCCGGGTCCACCGGGATGGAACCGGGTGCCGGACGGTACGTCGCTGGATCAGGCACGCGTTCCAGCCTAGTGGTCCCCTCCGACTGCCGAGTGTGCGTGTCAGCCCGCCAACTCGCCATGACCCACGCACTTTTGTGCACCGTCGACCCGCGGGGCCAACTCGAGCTAGCTCCGGTATTCGGTCATCAGCGCGCGCACGGCGTCCATCGCCTGCACCGCGCGACCCTTGTCGACGGCCTGGATCGCCATCAGCGGGATGTATTCGTCGTGCGGCAGGTCCACCCGCGCCCACCGCGCGCCCGTCGGGAACGACACATCGACCACATCCGGCCAGGGAACCAGCTTGTCGCCCAGAAGATTACGCACCGACAACCCTGCCGGGCCGACGCGCAGCCGGGGGCGGGTGAACAGCAGCACCAGGCCAGCCAGCACGATGCCGAGCAGACCCATCGCCACCTGGTCGGCGGTCTGGAAGACCACGCCGGTGGAGCCGATCTTCAGCAGGAACCCGACGGCCACGTGGGCGGCCGCGATCGCGAACGCGGCGCCGTAGGCGAAATACGGTGTCAGGCGGGGGCGCAGCGTGACATCCCAGCGCTGCTCGGACGGGCTCATTCGGCAGCGCGCAGATCCCGCAACGTCAGCGCCGTGCTCAGCGCGGCAGCCGCGGCCTGTTCGCCCTTGTCCTCCGCCGAGCCCGGCAGCCCGGCCCGGTCGAGTGCCTGCTCCTCGGTGTTGGTGGTCAGCACCCCGTTGGCGACCGGGGTCGCCGCATCCAGCGACACCCGCGTCAGGCCCTGGGTCACCGCGTCGCAGACATAGTCGAAATGCGGTGTCTGGCCACGGATCACCACGCCCAGGGCGACGACGGCGTCGTGGGTGCCGGCCAACTCCTGGGCCACCACCGGGATCTCGATGGCACCCAGCACCCGCACGACGGTCGGTTCGGCGACACCGGCGGACTTGGCCACCCGCAGCGCGCCGTCGAGCAGCGCATCGCAGATCGTGGAGTGCCAGGTGCTCGCCACGATCGCCAGGGATACGTCGGCGGCGTCCAGTTCGGGCATCTCGGGGATGCCAGCGCCACCGCTCATTCGCTCACTCCTCCGCGAGGCCGGTCCCCCGCCCCGCATCGTCGCATCGCGCCGCTCATTCGCTCACTCCTTCCGGCCGGTGCCGCTCACCCAGGAGGTACGCCGCCTCGTCGTAGCTCGCCATCGTGTTGGACTCGTGGTACTCGTCCAGCCCGGTCAGCTCATGGCCCATCCGGTCACGCTTGGTCATCAGGTACTTGATGTTCTCGGCGTTGGCCCGCACCGGCAGCGCAACCCGCTCGATGATGTGCAGGCCGTAACCGTCCAGGCCGACGCGCTTGGCCGGGTTATTGGTCAGCAGGCGCATCGACCGGACGCCCAGATCGACCAGGATCTGCGCGCCGATCCCGTAGTCGCGGGCGTCGGCGGGCAGACCGAGCTCGAGGTTCGCGTCGACGGTGTCCGCGCCGGCGTCCTGCAGCTGATAGGCCTGCAGCTTGTGCATCAGGCCGATGCCGCGGCCCTCGTGCCCACGCATGTAGAGCACCACGCCGCGGCCCTCGCGGGCCACCATCGCCATCGCGGCGTCCAGCTGCGGCCCGCAGTCACAACGCCGGGAACCGAACACGTCACCGGTCAGGCATTCGGAGTGGACCCGGACCAGGACGTCCTCACCGTCGCTGTTCGGTCCGGCGATCTCGCCGCGGACCAGGGCGACGTGCTCGACGTCGTCGTAGACGCTCTTGTACCCGACCGCCCGGAAATCACCGTGCCGGGTCGGGATGCGCGCCTCGGCGATCCGCTCGATGTGCTTCTCGTGCTTACGCCGCCACTCGATGAGATCCGCGATGGAGATCAACGCCAGGTCGTGCTCGTCGGCGAAGACCCGCAGCTCATCGGTCTGGGCCATGGCGCCCTCGTCCTTCTGGCTGACGATCTCGCAGATCGCGCCGGCCGGCTGCAGGCCGGCCAGCCGGGCCAGGTCGACGGCGGCCTCGGTGTGCCCCGGGCGGCGCAGCACGCCGCCGTCCTTGGCGCGCAGCGGCACGACGTGCCCGGGTTTGGTGAAGTCGTCGGCGACGGCGCGGGGGTCGGCCAGCGCGCGCATCGTGGTCGCACGATCGGAGGCCGAGATACCGGTTCCCACACCATCTTTCGCATCGACGGTGACGGTGTAGGCGGTGCCGTGCTTGTCCTGGTTCACCGCGTACATCGGCAGCAGTCCGAGCCGGTCGCAGACGTCACCGTCCAGCGGCACACACAGATAGCCGGAGGTGTAGCGGACCATGAACGCCACCAGTTCGGGAGTGGCCATCTCGGCGGCGAAGATCAGGTCGCCCTCGTTCTCGCGGTCCTCGTCGTCGACCACGACGACGGCCTTGCCCGCGGCAATGTCGGCCAGCGCCCGTTCGACGCTATCCAGCCTCGTCATTGGAGCCACCTTGTGCGTTATGTGAACTGTGAGCCTTGGTGAAGGGTCCAACCAGTATGAACCACTGCGCCACTAACCTTGCTTCCCCTGTTCACCCAGCAGCCGCTCGACGTATTTCGCGATGACGTCGACCTCGAGGTTGACCGTGGTTCCGGCCGGCGCCGTACCCAGCGTCGTCATGGCCAGTGTGGTCGGGATCAGCGACACCTCGAACCAGTCCGGGCCCAGGTCCGACACGGTCAGCGAGATCCCATCCACGGTGATCGAACCCTTCTCCACCAGATAGCGCGACAGCGGCTCCGGCAGGGCGATGCGCACGACCTCCCAGTGCTCCGACGGTGTGCGGGAGATCACCGATCCGGTGCCGTCGACATGCCCCTGGACGATGTGGCCGCCGAGCCGGCTGTTCAGCGCCGCGGCACGTTCGAGGTTGACCGGCGACCCGACCGACAGTCCGGCCAGGCTCGACCGGTTGAGCGTCTCGGCCATCACATCGGCGCTGAACCGGCCGTCAGGTAGCACCTCGACGACGGTCAGACAGACGCCGTTGACGGCGATCGAGTCCCCGTGACCCGCATCGGCGGTCACCACTGGGCCACGGATGACGAAGCGCGCGGCATCCGCCAGCTCGTCCTTTCCGACGACCTCACCCAACTCTTCGACGATCCCGGTGAACACGCCAGTAAACCTAGTCGCCGGCCGCGGGTGGACGTGCTGGGCACCCGGGATGGTCGGATCCACCCACTACGATGCAGGGCATGCAGACACGCCAACACAGGTACTCCGCCCTGACCCGCACGATCGGCGCGGCCGCGCTCTGCGCCGCTGTGGTCGCTGGGTGTTCGTCGGGTGGATCGGGTGGCGGCGGCTCCAAGGCCTCGCTGCCGGACGCCGCGACGCTGTTGCAGCAGTCCGCCCAGACCACCAAGGGCCTCCAGAGCGCGCACGTGGAGATCACCGTCGACGGCAAGATCGAAGGCCTGCCGGTCAAGAAGCTCTCCGGTGACCTGACGAACGTGCCCGCCACCGCGGCGTCGGCCAAGGCCACCATCACCATGGGCGGTTCGGATCTCGACGCCGACATCGTGGTCACCGAGAGCACCCTGTTCGCCGCGCTGTCGCCGAACAACTGGCTGGACATGGGCCCGGCGGCCGACATCTACGACCCGTCGACCATCCTGCGTCCGGACACCGGCCTGGCCAACGTGCTGGGCAACTTCTCCGATCCCAAGTCGGAGACCACCGAGAAGATCAACGGCATCGACACCGTCAAGGTCACCGGCCAGGTCAGCGCCGAGGCCGCCAACCAGATCCTGCCGCAGCTCAAGGTCACCGGCCCGATTCCGGGCACCGCCTGGATCCAGCCGGACGGCGACCACAATCTGGTGCAGGCCCGTCTGCAGCCCAGCGGCGGGAGCGCGGTCCAGATGACGCTGTCGGATTGGAACAAGCCGGTCACCGTCACCAAGCCCCAGATCTGATGCGGGCGGAGACCAGGCGCTGGACCGCGATCAGCGCCGGCGGTCTTGCCGTCCTGCTCGGGGCCGTCGACACCTATGTCGTGGTGTCGATCATGACCGACATCATGAAAGACGTCGGCATCCCGATCAACAAGATCCAGCAGGTCGCGCCGATCATCACCGGCTACCTCCTGGGGTACATCGCGGCAATGCCGCTGCTGGGCCGGGCCTCCGACCGCTTCGGCCGCAAGCTGGTGCTCCAACTCGGGCTCGCCGGCTTCGCCGTGGGCTCGGTGGTCACCGCGCTGTCGAACGACCTGACGACGCTGGTGGTCGGCCGGGTCATCCAGGGCACGGCCAGCGGGGCGCTGCTGCCGGTGACACTGGCCCTGGCCGCCGATCTGTGGTCGGCCCGCAACCGGGCCGCGGTGCTCGGCGGGGTGGGTGCCGCGCAGGAACTCGGCAGTGTGCTGGGCCCCCTGTACGGCATCGCCGTCGTCGCGGTGCTCAACACCTGGCGCGACGTGTTCTGGATCAACCTTCCGCTCACCGCGATCGCCATGCTGATGATCCACTTCAGCGTGCCCGCCCACGACCACGGCACGGGAGCACGCGAGCGCGTCGACGTCATCGGCGGTGTACTGCTTGCGATCACGCTCGGGCTGACGGTGGTGGGGCTGTACAACCCGGCGCCCGACGGCAAGCAGGTGCTGCCGCACTGGGGCCTGCCAGTAGTCGCGGCCGCGGTGGTCGCCGCCATCGCGTTCTTCGCCTGGGAGCGGTACGCACGCACCAAACTGATCGACCCGGCCGGCGTGGCGTTCCGGCCGTTCCTGGCGTCGCTGGGCACCTCGATCTGCGCGGGTGCGGCGCTGATGGTCACCCTGGTCAACGTCGAACTGTTCGGCCAGGGCGTCCTCGGCCTGGACCAGGTGGACGCCGCGCTGAAACTCACCTGCTTCCTGGCGGCGTTGCCGGTCGGGGCGTTGGTCGGCGGTGCGATCGCCACCCGCATCGGCGACCGTGCCGTGGTGTTCGCCGGGATGCTCATCGCGGCCTTCGCGTACTGGCTGGTGTCGCACTGGGGCGTCAATGTGCTTACCGCACAACATGATCTGGGTTTCCTCACGTTGCCGGCATTC